>ERZ1029878.4-NODE-4-length-282353-cov-56.299173_pt1 | contig 282353 bp, 282 predicted proteins | sample MGYA00519234_ERZ1029878 | MGnify/ENA primary metagenome ERZ1029878 (study PRJEB33666, sample SAMEA4610928) | skin metagenome | biome: Human-associated habitat; feature: Malodor aspect; material: skin | place: Philippines | collected 2015-08 ... | reverse complement strand
AAAAAACTGACCTCCATTAGTTGGTTTTTAAGTCCAACTTTTGGGGGTCAGTTCACTTACAAGATGCCTTTTTATTTAAGGCAGATATTGCACAAAATATAACGCTTGGAATGGAGTATAAAGATACACAAATAAAAGAAGCCTTATTAGCTGTAGGAGGAGAAAGATTAGTTAAAAAAGGTATCCATTCAAAAGTGTTAGAAAATGGATCAAATCTTTCTCAAGGTGAAAAACAACTCATATCATTTGCTAGAGCTTATATCAGAAACCCTAAAATATTAATTTTAGATGAGGCAACATCAAATATAGATACAGAAACGGAATCTATAATCCAAGATGGTATAGATAGGTTAAAGAAAAATAGAACTACCTTTATAATAGCCCACAGGTTATCTACTATAAAGGATGTCGATAAAATAATTGTTTTATCATATGGTAAGATTGTAGAAATGGGCAAGCATGATGATTTAATGTTAAATAACGGTTATTATAAACAGATGTATGATAAGCAAATAAAAGAAAACAAAAGTCTTTAGTAAATCTAAGGACTTTTTTATTGTATATTTCGAGTAAATCTTATTCGTATAATTATCAATTTATGGTATAATTATAAAGGAAACTAATTTCCAAGAATTTAATAGGAGGTGATATTAAATGGATAACCCAGTTTTTATAATCATTACTGTCGCCTTCGTATTGTTAGCTTTTATTTTAGGCTTCGTTTATCAAAAAAAATCTAGTGAAAAAAAGATAGGTGCAGCTGATGAACTCAGTCGCCAAATCATTGAAGATGCCAATAAGCAAGCAGAAATTTTACGACGTGAAACTCTTGTTGAGGCCAAAGATGAAATATCTAAATTGCAAATAGAAAATGATAAGAAGTTAAGCAAAAGAAGCGATGAACTTGATAAAAGGGAATCTCGCTTATTTAAAAAAGAAGAAAGTCTTGACAATAGAGCTTTATTGATTGACAAAAAAGCTGATCAAATCTCTAGTGATCAGAAGAGGTTAAAACAAAAAGAAGACAGCATTGATAAACTGATTGAAGAACAACAGTTGAAATTGCAAAATATTGCAGGCCTAACAAATAGTGAAGCTAAAGAAATAATTCTTAATGACGTTAGAAAAGATACTATCCATGAATCAGCAAAACTAATAAAGGAAGCTGAAGAAAGAGTAAAAACTGAAAGCAAGAAAATAGCAACAGAAATCCTTGCAACAACTATCCAGCGTTATGCTGCTGACCAAGTTGCAGAAAATACTGTATCAGTAGTTACCCTACCAAATGATGAAATGAAAGGCCGTATAATAGGTCGAGAAGGTAGAAATATAAGAGCCTTCGAACAACTTTCAGGAGTAGATTTAATAATAGATGATACTCCAGAAGCAGTTGTATTATCATCCTTTGAGCCAGTTCGACGTGAAATAGCAAAAGTAGCTTTAGAAAGATTAATTCAAGATGGACGTATAAATCCATCTAGAATAGAAGAAACTTTACAAAAAGCTGATGATGAAGTTGAACAAAGAATCATGGAGGACGGCGAGCAAGCAGTAGAAGCTGCAGGAGTTAGAAACCTCCATCCACAACTGGTAAGACTTGTTGGTAAAATGAAATTTAGAACAAGCTATGGACAAAATATCATGAAACACTCAGTAGAAGTAGCTCAGCTTGCAGGAATGCTAGCTGAAGAAATTGGTGCAGATGCACAAACTGCTCGTAGAGGTGGATTACTACATGATGTTGGTAAGGCCATAGACCAAGAAATGGAAGGAACTCACGTGGATCTAGGTGTAGAATATGCAACTAGATATGGAGAAAATAAATACGTTATAAACGCTATCCAATCTCACCACGGTGAAGTTGAACCAAATTGTGTTGAATCAATATTGGTACAAACAGCTGATGCAATATCAGCAGCTAGACCAGGTGCCCGTCGAGAAAGTTTAGAAAATTATATCAAACGATTAGAAAATCTAGAAGCTATAGCAAATTCTTACGAGGGAATAGAAAAATCATTTGCTCTACAAGCTGGTAGAGAACTTAGAATAATGGTTAAACCAGAAAAAGTATCAGATGATGAAATGATTGTAATTGCTAGAGAAATTGCAAATCGAGTAGAAGAAGAGCTAGAGTATCCTGGAGAAATAAAAATAAACGTCTTAAGAGAATCAAATGCAATAGAATATGCAAGATAATTTATTAGAAATAGTAATGAAATCAAACTAAACTGCCAGATTTTATAATTGGCAGTTTTTTTAATTTTCATTTTTATTTTGAGTAGATTGTGTAAAAATATATGAGAATTTTAATGGCTAAAATATTAGCTCAATAATTAATATTGAAAAATGAAAATGTTTAACCTTTGAACTATACAGACTATGACTTTAATAAAAAGTAAGTAAAGGATCCTTCTTAACTTTCTAGCATTAACTTTTATATAAGGATAAAAACTAGGTTTTAGTTAGATTTTATTACATTTTAATAAAATATGGATAAATATATACAAAAGGGAGGAGATTAATGAACATAAATTATTGCACAAAATAATAATTTTGTGCAATAATTGTATAAATTTTAAATAGAGGTACAATTTTATTATAAACGCATATCAAAACTAATTTATACACTTATTAAAGGAATTTTATATTATGACAGAACAAAAACCTATCATTCTAGCAGATTATTTAAATTATTTAAAATCTATACGCGGACTCTCTGCTACCACTATTAAAGAATACTCCTATGATCTTGATGTATTCTTCGAATATCAGATTCTAAGAAAAATTTATTATGGTGATCAGAAAACTTTTGAAGAGGAATTCAATCCTAAGGATATTAATAAGATTATAACACCAAACTTTCTAGAAAACCTTAAAATTACTGATTTTTACTCATATCTATCGTATTTAGATAATGAAAAAAATGATAATCCAACTACTAGATCTAGAAAAATATCCGCTATAAAGTCTTTTTATAACTACTTATACCAAGAAATTGAAGTAATTGATAATAATATAACAGTTAAGTTAAAAAACCCTAAAATTAGTAAAAGACAGCCTGTCTACCTCACCTTAGAAGAAACTGAAAGACTACTAAATGTAATAAATACAGAAAGAAATGACTTTCTAAGAGCACGTGATATGGCAATAGTCTTTACCTTTTTAACTACAGGTATGAGGTTATCTGAACTTGTAAGTATCAATGTTTCTGACATAGAAAATGATCACTTTACGATAATTGGTAAAGGAAATAAAGAACGCACCATTTATTTAACGGAGAATGCCTTAAAAGTCATCCACCATTATCTTAGAATAAGAAAAGATTATTTAGATGAGCTATATATTGATGCCCTGTTTATATCTACTAGAAAGAACAGAATTTCAAATAGAGCTGTCCAATCAACTATAGAAAAATATTTAAGAAAAGCAGGTTTTGATACTAGTATCTACTCAACTCATAAGCTACGCCACACAGCTGCTACACTTATGTATAAGTATGGTAATGTAGATATTAGAGCTTTAAAAGATATATTAGGCCATACCAATATTTCTACTACTCAAATCTATACTCACCTTGAAGATGAGGATTTGAAAAATGCTATCAATAAAAATCCACTTTCTAATTTAGAGATATAAAAACTAGGGTACCTATATGTATCCTAGTTTTTTAAAATTGCTTAAAACGCATTTTAGAGCGTGCTTCCCGTGGTAATAATTCAAACCACCTTGTAAATATGCCACATATGGTTCACGGAGTGGTCCATCTGCTGATAATTCAGAAGTAGCTCCTTCAACAAATCCTCCAGCTGCCATTATAACTGGGTCTTCATATCCTGGCATAGGAAATGGTTCTGGTACTAAATTAGAATCAACTGTTGCTGCTTCTTGGATAGATTTGCAAAAAGTAATTACCTTATCTGGATCCTTAAATATAATTGATTGCACTATATCACTTCGTGGATCATCAACTTTTGGTATTACTTCATAGCCAAGCTTATCAAAGACTTTTCCAAATAATAAACCTACTTTTATGGCTTCTTTTACAATATGAGGAGCAAAGTATAAACCTTGTAATACTTGTCTTGTTGTGCCAAAACTTAAACCTTCATCCTTACCAATGCCAGGAGCAGTCAATGTGTTAGCACAGTATTCTACTAAATCAGCCTTTCCACAAATATAGCCACCCGTAATAGCTATGCCACCGCCTAGATTTTTAATTAAAGATCCTGCTACTATATCAGCTCCAACTTCAATAGGTTCCTTATCTTCTGTAAACTCTCCATAGCAATTGTCTACGAAAACTATTGTATCTGGATTAGCTCTTTTAATCTCACTTACAGCTTTTTCTATCTCACTAATTGTAAAAGCACGGCGTTGGGTGTAGCCTGTAGATCTTTGGATCAGAGCAAGCTTGGTGTCTTTATCTATTACTTTAGAAATATTACCATAGTCTATTTGATTATTACTATCTAAAGTCAACTTATCATAGCTAATTCCCTTTGATAGTAAGTTTCCTTTTTTATTACCAGCAATTCCTATTACTTGCTGCATGGTATCATAAGGATCATCAGTGATGGCAACCATTTTGTCCCCGTGATTTAATAAGGCAAATAAAACTAGTGATAGTGCATGAGTGCCTGCAACAATACTTGGTCTTACGAGGGCATCTTCGGACTTAAAAATATCTGCAAAAATTTCTTCAACTTTTTCTCGTCCTGTGTCTGCATATCCATATCCTGTAGCAGATATAAAATCTTGGGTGTTTAAATTATATTTATTAAAGGCCTTTAATACCTTTAACTGGTTAAATTCAGAAATTTCTTCTAATTTATTAAAATCATCACACAAATCATCTACGGCTTCTTTTATCAGCTGATCAAAGCTTGGATCAATATTATAGTGTTGATATATATCGTTAAAATTCATAAATATCCTTTATAAGGCTAATAATTATATCAGCCGCATCATTTTTATTTAAATTATCCATTATTATTTCGTGAGTGAAATCATAAGCTAAATATCGTTTCATCCATGTTACTTGGCGTTTGGCATAGTGTCTGGTATTTTTCTGAATCAAATCTATTAATTCATCTATATCAATTTCTTCATTTATAAATGGAAATAGTTCTTTATAACCAATTGCTGCCATAGATTGAGAATCAGAAGTAAGATTATAGTTTCTAACTACTTCTACAAATTCTTCTATAAGTCCTTGATCTATCATTTCTATTACGCGATTGTTAATTTTTTGATAAATACCAGTCCTATCTTTATAATTTAAAAAGAATAAAGCCGGATTAATATTATCATTTAGCTTTTTTTCACCACTTCTAACCTTAGATGGTAATTCACCAGTTGAGTCATAAATTTCAAGGGCTCTAATTATTCTATTAGTTTCATTAGGATGATATTTTTTAGCAGTTAATGGATCAATTGTTAGTAATTTATCATATAAAAAATCATTTCCTTTTTTTTCAGTGATTTTTTGTAGGTTTTCTCTAAATTCTGGATTTTGCTCAACTTTTCCATAATTCATATCAAATAAAATCGAATCTATATAAAAACCAGTTCCTCCAGCAACTACAGCTACTTTTCCCGTACTGTTTAGCTCGCTTATAAGTTTAGAAGTATTATTGGAAAAATCTTCTACACTAAAATTTTGATCTGGGTTAACTACATCTATCATATGGTGGCAAATCCCATGATTATTTTTTATTTTGTTGGTACCAATATCCATATGGCGGTAAACTTGCTGACTATCAGCAGATATTATTTCACCATTAAAGGCATTTGCAACTTCTATTGCAATGTCACTTTTACCACTTGCAGTAGGTCCAGTGATTATAATTACATTATCTGTCAAAATATTTCTCCAGAATTTCTTCTTCAACTTCTAAAATAACCGTTTTTCCATCGTAGGTTTTATAAGGGTTATCTAAATCAAATAAATCTGAGATAAGTTTTTCAGCAGTATCTTTATTTATTTTACTACCCTTTCTAAAAGAATTTTTTTTAACTCTTTTATAGAGATTTTTATAAAATAATTCATTTTTACTTGCTATATCCATATCTATCAAATCTAAAATAAGTTTTTCATTTATTTCGTTTTCAAATATAGTAGGAATGGACCTCACTATAATTTGATTTTCTCCAAATTCCTCTACATCAAAACCAAGACTAGTTATAAAATCTTTTTTATCTTCATATATATTTTTTTCTTCAGCTCTAAGCTTTATTATTAGAGGATTAAGAAGTACTTGAGAAGAAATCTTAGACCTATCAAGTTCATTAATATATTCTGAAAATTTAATTGCTTGGTCAGCTCTCCTATGATCCATTAGATAAAGCTTGCCACTATCAGCTTTAAATAAGGAATATTTATCAAACACACTAGTTAGATATAAAAATGACTTCTTTTTTATAAAAGAATCAGATTTATAATTATGATTCTTAACTTCAGTAATATCTTGCTTTACTTTTTTAGTTGGAGATGAAGTTTCTATTTTTTTACCTAAGTCAAAAAAGCTATTGTCTTCATAATTTGATTTTTCTTCTCTGACAATATTAAAACCACTATAAGTATCTAAAAGGCTTTTATAGTTTGATAGGTCAGGTATACTCTTTTCTTTATTTTCTTTAACTTTTATAGTATTAGCCTCTAACTTTTTATTTAAAGCTTTGTAGATGGAACTTTCTATTAGATTAATTAAGTCATCCTCATAAGAAAATTTGATAGTTCTTTTGTTTGGATGAACATTTACATCTAAATTTTTTGGATTAGTTTTTAAAAATATAAAAAAGGCTGGAAATCTACCCTGCGGTATAAATGACTTGTATTCTTTTTCTATAACTTTGGTAATTATGCTACTATCTATAAGTCTATTGTTTACATATATATATTGAAGGCTCCTACTACCCCTATAGTAATTTGAAGTTGATATAAAACCTTCTATGCTATATAAGTCATTGTTATTCGATACAGATATCAAATTATCCTTTAAACTTTCATCAAGTAGATTTGGTATTTTTATATCTAAAGGATCATTGGCATTTGTCTTAAACTCCACCCTACCATCTTTTATATATTTTATAGAAATATTCTTATATCCTATAGCTAAAGAATACATTAGCTTTGAAATAGAATTAGATTCAGCTATATCTGATTTTAGGAACTTCTTTCTAACTGGAACATTATTAAATAAATCCATTACTTCTATACTAGTACCATTGTTGGTAGCTATAGACGATTCATTTATCTTAGAATTTTTAAACTCTATTTTTTTACCTACATTATCATTTGCTGTTTTAGAAATTGCAATGACATGGCTGACAGTAGTAATACTTGCCAGAGCTTCTCCTCTAAAGCCTAGAGAGTATATATCATATAGGTCTGAGAAATCTTTTATTTTAGATGTAGCATGTTTTTCGAATGCTAAAGGCATCTGCTCATTGGCTATTCCTACTCCATCATCAGTTACTCTGATGTAGGTCTTGCCACCCTTTTTTATTTCGACAACAATGTTTTTTGAACCTGCATCTATAGAATTTTCTACCAATTCTTTGACAACAGAAACAGGGGATTCTATTACTTCCCCTGCTGCGATTTGTTCAATTGTTCTATCATCTAGCTTTATAATTGGCATTATAATTTATTTATCCTCTCAACTAAGTCATTTAGCTTAGTTATTGCTTCTATAGGTGTTAGTTCGTTGATGTTTATATCGGTAGTTAAAGTTTTAATATCATCTATTTTATCATTATTTATTTGATCTAAAGTTTCTTTTAAATCTGTACTTTTATCTAGGTTAAATATCTCATCCCCATCAATTTTTTCCATAAATTTTTGAGCATTTTTTATTACTTCATCTGGCAGGCCAGATAGTTTTGCTACTTCTATACCATAGCTACGATTTGATTTGCCTCTTTTAATTTTTCTTAGAAAAACTAGATTGTCATCATCATTTAATATTTCAATCTTTAGGTTAACTACATTGTTTAATTCATTTTCTAAAATAGTTAACTCATGAAAATGGGTTGCAAAAACTGTTTTAAATTTTTTTACCTTAGAAATATATTCTACAAGAGCCATGGCGATACTCAAACCATCATCTGATGACGTTCCTCTACCAACCTCATCCAAGATAACAAATGAATTTGCAGTAGCATTTTTTAAAATATTTGAAACTTCATTCATTTCAAGCATGAAGGTTGATTCACCCTTGGAAATATTATCGCTTGCTCCAATTCTAGTAAATACCTTATCACATATTCCTATTTCAGCAAAACTTGCAGGAACAAAAGATCCCATTTGTGCAAGAATTATAATAATTGCCATTTGTCTCATGTAAGTTGATTTACCAGCCATATTAGGACCTGTAATTATTTGGATTATATTATCTTTTTGGCCAATTTCTGTATCATTGGCTATAAATTCATTTTCTTTAAGATTTTTTTCAATAACAGGATGACGCCCACCTTTAATAATTATTTCATTATTATTATTAAGTTTTGGCCTCACATAGTCATTATTTACTGCAACTCTAGCAAGCGTATTTAGGCCATCAATATTTGCAATCATCTTTGCAAGGGATTGAAGCATTAGAGTTTGGTTTAATATTTCATCTCGTACTTCATTAAATATTTGATATTCTAAATCATTTACCTTATCCTTACCTCCAATAATTAGGTTAGACAGGGTTTCTAAGGTTTCTGTTGTATACCTTTCCTGATTTTTTAAAGTTTGTTTTCTTATATAAGTATCTGGCACCTTATCTAAGTTACTCTTAGTTATTTCAATTGAATAACCATTATTTTTATTAAATACTATCTTATAGTTTTTAATTCCAGTTTTTTCTCTTTCTTGACTTTCGTATTCTGCTAATTTGCCAAGTGCATTTTCCGATTCATTTTTTAAATCATCCAAGTATTTATTAAAACCAGCTTTGATTATTCCACCCTCAGTTATTGATATAGGTGGATCTTCTACTATGGATTTTTCTAGTATTTCATACAGGTCATTTACTTTAGGTATATTTAGACCAAGATTTTTTATATTTTGATCTTTGCTTTTTTCTAAGTATTCTTTTAAATCCGGTATATTTTTAAGTGAGTTTCTAAGGGATATTAAGTCCCTAGCATTAGCTCTTTTGTAGGAAATTTTTCCTACTAATCTTTCTAAGTCATAAATATCGTTTAGAAAGTTAGATATATTTTGAGAATCTATAGGGTTGGTATTAAAATATTCTACTATATCAAGTCTTCTATTAATCTTATCTAAATCTACTAGAGGTCTTTCTAACCATTCATTTATTATTCTAGACCCCATAACTGTATCTGCTTGGTCAAGAATTTTTAATACTGTGTCATCCTTGGTGTTGTTATTTAAGTTTCTATGAAGCTCTAGATTGTTTCTAGTGTTTGCTTCTAGTTCTAAGTAATTTGATATTTCTAGAATTTCTATATTATTAATGTGTTTTAAATTCTCATCATAGAACTTATATATATAGTCCAGGAGGTTTGCTAGTGAAACTATAGATAATCTTTTATCCTCTATCTTTAAAAGATTATCATTCCCTAGATATTCAATTATTGTATCTGCTCTTTTTTCATATCTAGCATCATCGTTTATATAATTTATAAATATATTAGAATTTTGATTTAAATATTTTGCTAAACTTTTAAGTTTGTAGTTTTCGTTTATAATTATCTCAGAAGGGTTGATTTTTTCTATCTGATCTATGGCCTGTTTGGCAATAAAATCATCTGAGCCTTTTAGTTCTATGGTAAATATAGCTCCTGTTGATATATCACAATAGGATAAGGAGAGACCAAAATTATTTTGAAAGATAGATAATAAATAATTATTTTCTCGGTTATCTAGTGATTCCATATCAGTAATAGTACCTGGAGTTATAACACGAGTAATGGCACGTTTTACAAGACCTTTAGCTTGTTTAGGATCTTCTATTTGATCACATAAGGCAACCTTGTAGCCTTTTTTTACAAGCTTATTGACATAATTGTCTATAACATGGTGAGGTACACCACACATTGGAGCTTTTTTATCATGACCGCACTCTTTACCAGTTAACGTAAGACCTAAGGCCTTGCTGGTTATAATGGCATCATCAAAAAAAGTTTCGTAAAAATCACCTACCCTATAAAGTAACAGGGCATCTTTAAAATTATTTTTGACATCAACATAATGTTTTAACATTGGTGTTAATTTTTCATATGTAAAATTATCTTTCATTCTCATATCCCTCTTCTATCTATCATTATACCATAAAAAAAGCCCACCCTTTGGGTGAGCGCCTACTCTATATCTAAGGTCTTTACGTTAGTAATCCAAGATGAAGCTGAGTCATCAGTAGTGTCTACTAAAATCATTTTTCCATAATTAGGGCTAATATCATATAAAGGAGTTCCATCCATTTTATAAACCAAATATACCCTTTCAGGCTCTAGAACTGCTGACATGTGAACTCTTCCTTGGTTGCCATCATTATCTTCGATTACTAAAAACGATCTATCCTTTAAGTTTATATTAAGATTTCCTATAATTTTTTCAATCGCAATCCCCTCAATAGTAGCTTTTTCTAATCCATTATTAAGGTTGATAGATTTTTTTTCTACCCCTAGCTTTCTGATTTCTTTAAGGGTTAGGGAATCTATTTGGTTACCCTCACCTTTTACTATAAGTATTTCATTATCATACTTGGATATTTCTTTTTCTATATTGTGTCTTCTAATTAAGAACCCTAACATAATTACAACTAGTATACCTAAAATTGAAATTATTATCCTATACTTATTCTTCTTTAGTTTCTTATTTACTCTTTTACTATCCATTATCTACCAGTGGAACCAAATCCACCCTCACCCCTATCAGATTCATCTAGGCTATCTACTAACTCAATCTCAAACTGTTGGTAAGGCTGTATAACTAATTGAGCTAAGCGGTCACCATTTTTTATTATTTGAGTTTTATCTCCATAATTATAAAAGTAAATCATAATCTCACCCCTATAATCAGAATCAATTACTCCTATTGTATTAGCAAGCATAAGTTTTCTTTTTACACCTGTAGAAGAACGTGGGTAGACAGCTCCAAAGTATCCATTTGGAATTTGAACTTTAAGTCCAGTATCGATTTTACAAGTTTCTTTTGGTTTTATTTCTATATCTTCTTTATTAGAACAGTATAAATCAATTCCAGCAGCTTGAGATGTAGCGTAAGCTGGTATTTTATTTTTTGTTACTATTTTAAGTTTTTCATTCATTATATCACCTTCACTAGAGATTAATATACCAATTTTTGCCTCAGATTACAAAGGAAAGTATAGTTAATTTAAGAAAAGAGGTAGATATGGATAATATAACTAAAAGATTTTTAAAGTACATTTCATTTGATACTAAAAGTGATCCTACAAATGGAGAAAAGCAAAAGCCTTCTAGTGCTGGGCAATGGGATTTAGCAAAGGAGCTTAAAAAAGAGCTAGAAGACTTAGGGCTTACTGCGACAATTAATGATGAGGCTTTTGTTTTTTCAGAAATAAAAGCCAATACAGATAAAAACTTACCAAAAGTCGGTTTTATTGCTCACATGGATACTTCTCCAGAAATGCCAGGTAAGATTGATGACCCACAAATAATTGATTACAAAGGCGGAGATATCAAATTAAATGATAAGAGATCTATAACTGTGGAAGATTTCCCTATCTTAAAAGATTTAGAAGGTTTAACTTTAATTACCACACGCGGAGAAACCCTACTAGGTGCTGATGATAAATCAGGTATAGCTGCTATTATGAATATGGCAGAATACTTTGTAAATAATCCTGATATTGAGCATGGAGATATAAAAATTGCCTTTACTCCAGATGAAGAAATTGGTACTGGAGCAGATACCTTTGATGTAGAAGCTTTTGGTGCAGACTTTGCCTATACTATCGATGGTGGATACATTGGTGAGCTAGAATATGAGACCTTCAACGGTGCAGGAGCTAAAGTTCATATAACTGGAAAATCTGTCCACCCTGGTTCTGCTAAAAATACTATGATTAACTCTACATCAGTTGCATTTGAATTTGATAGACTATTAGGTGAAGTAAGCCGACCAGAACATACTGAAGGCTACGAAGGATTCTACCACCTGGTTTCTATCAATGGTGATATTGAAAATACAAATATGGAATACATCATCCGCCACCATGATAGAAAAGAGTTTGAAGCTATGAAAGATCAATTTAAAGCTAACAAAGACTATCTTAACAAAAAATACGGTGATATAGTTGAAGTTGAAATTAAAGATAGCTACTATAATATGGGTGAAGTTTTAAAGGATAAACCTGAAATAGTTGGATATGCTAAACAAGCTATGGAAAATTTAGACATAGAACCTATTATAAGTCCTATACGTGGTGGAACTGATGGGTCAAAATTATCTTTCATGGGCTTACCTTGTCCAAATATCTTTGCTGGTGGCTTAAACTTCCACGGAGTATTTGAGATACTACCAATAGAGTTTTTAGAAAAAGCTTCTGAAACTATTATAGAAATAGTAAAAGTGATTGCTAAAGATTGTTAAGTATTATATAATGAAGATGGGTATAATATTACAAAACGTATTATAAAGGAGATTTTTATGACTGACGAAAAAAGATACGAAGAAGACGATAGAAAAATCGAAGATTTAGAAACAGGAAAAGTTGAAGAATCTAGCCAATATGAAGGCGATGAAGAACTAGAAGAAGTTGCTAACAACCTAGATGAAACAGATCGTAGCGATGATCCTGATGTAAAATACAATACAGATACTGAATATAGAAATACAGATGTTGATGAAGCTGGATACGTATCTGGACCAACAGCTGAAGGAAGAAGAACAAGAGTAGACGAACTTTCAGAAAATCCTTCAGAAGACGAAGAATAATCAAAATAAAAAGAGCCACTAGGCTCTTTTTTTATTTGCTGATTACTCTTCGTAGCATATCCCCTTCTTCTAAAGGAAGGTCTATGGTCATATATATTTTTTCTTTTGGTTTATTAGCTACTTCTAATTCTTCCCCTTTTGCATTTCTAATACTTGGAATCCTATATTCGTAAAAATCCTTAGAATTACCAAATATTTCTATTTCTTCACCAGGGAAAAATCTATTTCTTTGCTCAATCACAGCTTCCTTTGTTTCAGGGTTATAATCTAAGACAGTTCCAATAAAATCATATTTTCTTATATAAGATGAGTTTTCATAAATTTGATCTTCCCCATCTGGTTTCTTATGGAAAAATCCTTTTGTATAATGTCTGTGACTTGCTTTTTGAAGTTCATTAAAGTATTTTTGAACAGTTTCTTCGTTATAGTTTCCTTCATAGTAAGCATCTATAACTTGCCTATAAGATCTGATAACCGTTGCTACGTAAAAAGCAGTTTTCATTCTTCCTTCAATTTTAAAACTATCTATTCCAGCTTCAATTAGTTTATCTAGTTCATCTATTAGACATAAGTCTTTAGAATTCATTATATAGGTACCTGAACCATCCTCTTCAATCGGATAGTATTCACCAGGTCTATTTTCTTCTTGGATAGAATATTTCCATCTACAAGCTTGGGCACAATCACCCCTATTTGCATCCCTACCTGTCATGTAATTACTCAATAAGCATCTACCAGAATAAGATATGCACATTGCACCGTGGACAAATACTTCTATTTCTAAATCTTTAGGAGTATTATTTCTAATTTCTATAATTTCTTCTAATGATAGCTCACGGGCTAGAATTACTCTTTTTGCACCCATATTGTACCAGAAATTAACAGTAGCAGAGTTTGTGACTGATGCTTGAGTTGAAACATGAAGGTCAATATCAGTAAGTTCTTTTGCTATAGAAAATATACCAGGATCTGAGATTATAAGGGCATCTACACCTATCTCATCTAAAAATTTTAAGTAATCTTCTATACCAACCATATCTTCATCATGAGGTACTATATTCATAGTTATATGAACATTCACTCCATTTTCGTGGGCATAGTTTACTGCTTCTTTCATAGCTTCACGATTAAAGTTTTTGGCATTAGCACGTAGACCAAAACTATCACCAGCCATAAATACTGCATCTGCACCAAATTTTACAGCTGCTTCTAATCTTTCCATATCCCCTGCGGGGGCAAGTAACTCAATTTTCTTATCTGTCATTTTTACTCCTTTATACTTAAGGTTAAACCATCGCCTATAGGAATGATGGTAGTTTGAAAATCATTTCTGTCCATAACATAGGCTAGGTAATTTCTTAATCTTTTTACGATGGTTATCATACGTTTATCTACATAATCATCATTTAAAACCATTCCTTTAAATAATACATTATCAGCTATTATTATCCCGCCATCATTTAATAGATTAGCAGTTTTTTTAAAATAATCTATATAGTGGGCTTTATTAGCATCGATAAAAACAAAATCAAAGCCTTGATTTATATTATTCAAGGCTTTTTGTGCATCATCATTTATTATTTTTATATCAGCAAAATATTTTTGGAAATTTTCGCTAGCTTTATTTGCTGTGCTTTCATCAAGCTCAATAGTTGTTATATCTGCTTTTGTATATTTATCGAAAACTAGGGCAGAATAACCAATAGCTGAGCCTATTTCTAAAATACTTTTAGGCTTTTTACTTATTAGGATGGTTTTAATAAATTCTTTGGTTTCCACATTCATTATTGGGATATTGTTAATCTCTGCGTACTCACGTAGGTCTAAAAAATCCCTATCTTCAATTAATTTTTCTAAATAAAGATTAGTATGAGGATAATTTATATATTTCATTATTCTCTACTTCTGAAATAACTGGTAGGATCATTGGGTCACGGCCAAGTTCATTATATAGGTAAGATTTTAAATCTTCCCTAATTTGATATTTAATTTGACTTATAGCTCTAATTTCTTCTTTTTGGCATTTTTCAAATGATCTTACTACTACCTCTTTGGCATTTTCAATTATATCTTGATTTTCTTTTACATACACAAATCCACGAGATACTATTTCAGGTCCAGCAAGTAAAGTTTGGGTGTTTCTATCAAAGGTGATAGATACAACCATCAAACCATCTTCTGACAAGTGTTTTCTATCTTTCAGAACAATATTTCCAACATCGCCTATACCAGATCCATCGACAAGTACATTGCCTGCTTGAACTTTACCAACTACATTTGCAGATTTTTTACTAAATTCTATTATATCTCCATTTTCTAGAATATGGATATTTTGCTTATCCATACCCATTGCTATAGCTAAATCACGGTGAGTGTGTAATTGACGAGCTTCACCGTGGGCTGGTAATAAAAATCGAGGTGTAGCTAATTGGTACATTAATTTTATTTCTTCTTGGCAAGCGTGTCCTGAAGCATGGACTCTTTCTAATGATGAGTATATAATATTAACACCAATCTCAGTTAACTTATTAATAACATTGTTAATTGCAATTTCATTGCCTGGTATAGCAGATGACGATAGTATAACTGTATCAGTTTCATTTAAGTGTATTTGTTTGTGATCACGATTGGCCATACGTGTTAATGCTGATAGTGGTTCACCTTGTGTACCTGTAGATAGTACTACAATTTCATCATCGGCATAGCTTTTAACATTTTTCATATCGATGATAGTATTATTCTTTACCTTCAAATAACCTAATTCACTTGCGATTTTTACGTTATTTATCATTGATCTACCAGATAAGGCTACCTTCTTGTTATATCTTTCAGCAGCAAATATTATTTGTTGGACCCTGTGTAGGTTTGAGGCAAATGTTGCAACTACTATCCTACCTGATACTTGTCCAAATATTTTGATAAATGTATCGCCAACTTCTTTTTCACTTATAGAATAGCCTGGTCTTTCAACGTTTGTACTATCACAATATAGGGCTAACAGACCTTTTTTTCCCAACTCTGCTATTCTTTGAATATCTGTAGGGTCGCCATCTATAGGTGTAAAGTCCATTTTAAAGTCACCTGTAAATAAGATTGTTCCTACTGGTGATTTTACTGCTATAGCGCATGAATCTGGTATAGAGTGACTTACTCTAATAAATTCTACGCTTAATTCTCCAACTTTTACCCTATTATTTACATTTACCATTTTTATTTTATTAGGGTTTAAGTGGTGTTCTTTAAATTTATTTTCTAAAAGGCCTTTAGTAAGCTTTGAGCAGTATACATTTGTATCTACATTTTTTAGAAAATATGGTATAGCTCCAATGTGGTCCTCATGACCATGAGTTACAAATATACCACCTAATCTTTTTTTATTTTCTTCTACATAGGTAAAATCAGGAATAACTATATCTACCCCTAACATTTCTTCATTTGGGAAAGTTAATCCACAATCTATCATTACCATATCATTGCCATACTCAACAACTGTACAGTTTTTACCTATTTCTTGTAATCCTCCTAGGGGGATTACTCTTAGTTTCTTTTCATTTGACATTTTTACTCCTTATTTGTTTCTGCAATCGGAGCAAATTCCATAGATTCTTAATGAATAGTTATTTAACTCAAAATCATATTCTTCTTTAAGAGAGTTAGCTAAATTTTTCTTTGATAAAAACTCATCTTCTATGATTTTGCCGCAATTAGTACATATCATATGATCATGGTGATCATTAATAGGGTCTATTAGTTCATAGGTATAGGCTTGGTCCGTAAATTCTTGTTTATTTACTATTCCTAATTCTTCAAATAAATTTAAGGTCCTATAAATAGTAGCTATACCTACTTGCTTATTTTCCTGGTGTACTTTTGAAAATAACTCTTCTGGTGTTATGTGCTTAGCAGAGCTATCTTTTAATACATTAAAAATTATTTCTCTTTGCCTGGTAAACTTTTGATTATTTTCATCAAAAATTTTACGGATTTCATTAGTTTCCATTACTGTCTTCTTTCATTTCTTCATACAAACTGATGATTTCATCAAGTTCTACTTGACTTTCAATTGATTTAAATACTACTTCATCACCATCATTAATGACTTCCATAATCATTATCAATTCATCATCATACTGTTGTAAAGCACAGTAATTTTTATCATCTACTCCGAAAGTATCTATTATATTAAATTCGACTTCATTATTATCTTCATCATATAAAACAATACTATCCATTCTTTCTCCCATCTAAATATGTTTGTAGAATAAAGCTTGCTGCAATTTTATCAATATGTTCTTTTCTATTTTCTCGTCTGACATCCATATCAATCAAAACTCTTTCTGATTGGAGAGTAGTCATTCTCTCATCCTGGTAGACTATTTCTTTGTCAGTTTGTTTTTTTAACAAATCAACAAAGCTCATCACCTTCATAGACTGAGGACCTATAGAATTATTCATATTTTTAGGCAGGCCCACTACTATAGTTTCTACATCATATTCATTTATAATTTCAACAAGTCTATCAATATCTAGGCTTGCTTTTTTTCTTTTTATTGTTTCTAGTGGGTTTGCTATCAAAAACATAGGGTCGCTTAAAGCAACCCCTATTGTTTTATCTCCCACATCAAGACCCATTACTCTAGTCATTGATATAATTATTTAATAATTCTTCGATGATTTCGTCACGATCAACTGCACGGATTAATTTACGTGCACCATTATGAGCAGTAATGTATGTTGGATCGCCTGATAGTAGGTAACCAACAATTTGACTTGATGGCTTATAGCCTTTTTCTTCTAAGGAAGAATAAACAGTTGTTAGTATTTCTCTAATATTTTTTTCGTCTTCTCTTTCTGGTTTGAAAGCAATTGTTTCATTAAAGTCATGTTTTTCAGTCATAATAACTCCTTTAAACGAGCTCATAAGTTTTAGCTAAAGCTTCATCAACTTTTGAAATATCTTTTCCTCCAGCTTGAGCAAAGTTTTTCTTGCCTCCGCCATTTCCACCTGTTATTTGGCTTATTTGTCTAACAATTCTGCCTGCGTCATATTTATCGGTCAGACTATCATCTACGGATACTGTAAATATTATTTTTTCACCTATAACACTTGCAAAGACTAAGACTAAATTATCGTAGTTATTTTTAAGTCTATTTTCATAATCACGAAGCTCATCCATGGATGCATTTTCGAATTTATGAACCAATAGATTTATATCATCTTTTTCTTCTACGCTATTGACTAGGTCATTATATACATCTTTAATAGATGAAGATTTTAATCTTTTAATTTCATCTTTTTGGTTTTCTAATTCTTCTTTTAGAGAAGTAATCTTTTGGATTATTTGATCTTCTCTAGCATTTAGACTACTAGCTATTTGGTTTAAATCTTCTTTTTGATTTTGTAATAAGTCATAAACTTTTTTACCTGTTATAGCTTCTATCCTACGAACTCCTGCTGATACAGAAGATTCAGAAACTATTTTAATGATTAGTATATCAGATGAACTATTTACATGGCATCCACCACATAATTCTTTAGAATAATCTCCGATAGAAACAACTCTAACATTTTCCTTATACTTATCTTCAAATAAGCCAATAGCACCCATTTCTTGGGACTGTTTATAACTTACTATTTCTTTTTTAACTGGTAGTTGTTCTCTAATTTTTTTATTAACAATATCTTCAATTTTTCTTTTTTGTTCACTTGTTAGTGCATCATTATAAGTAAAGTCAAATCTTAATTTGTTTGGATCAACTAAAGAACCAGCTTGGGTAATTTCATCACCTAATACATCGCGTAAGGCTTGATCTAGCAAGTGCGTTGCTGAATGGTTTCTTGTAATGTCGTATCTGCGCTCTTGGTCAACTTCAAATGTGTATGATTTGTTTACGTTAATATATCCTTCTAAAATTTCTACAGAATGGAAGTACACATCATTTTTCTTTTGGACATCAGTAACTTTTGCTTTACCTTCATTATTATAAATAAATCCAGTATCTGCTACTTGTCCACCACCTTGCGCATAAAATGAAGTCTTATCAGAAACTACTATACCCTTATCACCCTTATTTAGCGATGTAATATTTTCACTTTCATCAAAAATATTGGTAATTGTTGCATCAGTCTTTAGCATTTCATATCCAACAAATTCTGTTGGGTGTATACCATCTGTAATAATATTATCCAAAGACCAGCCAGAATCAGATTTGCGAGCATTACGAGCTAGTTCTCTTTGGTTTTCCATTTCTTCATTAAACTTATCTTCATCTAAGTCGAATTCTTCTTCATTTAGAATTTCTTTTGTAAGATCTAATGGGAAACCATAAGTGTCGTATAGCTTAAAGGCTTCGCTACCATCTAGGATAGTTTCATTATTTGCTTTCATATCCTCTATAAGAGAATTTAATCTTTCTAAACCTGAATCGATAGTTCTTTGGAATCTGTCTTCTTCTTCTTTAATAACTTTTATAATATTATCTTTATTAAATTCTAGTTCTTCGTATTCTACCTTATAAGTTTCTATAACTTCTGAAACTATTTGAGATAAAAATTCTCCTTCTATTCCTAGAAGCTTACCGTGTCTATAAGCACGTCTTATTAGTCTTCTTAAAACATAGCCGCGTTTTTCATTTGAGGGTAGAACTCCATCTGATACTAAGAATGTCATAGCTTTTGCATGGTCTGCAATTACTCTTATTGACACATCAGATTTTTTATCTTCTTTGTAACTTATTCCAGATACTTTTTCAATTTCTGAGATAATATCTTGCATAACATCTATTTCAAAAATATTATCTTTTTCTTGAAGAACCATGGCTAGTCTTTCAAGACCCATACCAGTATCTATGTTTGGATGAGCTAGTGGGATATAATTTCCTTCTGCATCTTTATTAAATTGAGTAAATACTAAGTTCCAAATTTCTAAGAATCTATCTGAGTTATCATTACCAGGAGCATTATCATTTTCATCAATTGCTCTATCAGCTCCCCTATCAACGTATATTTCAGAACATGGACCACATGGACCTACTTCTAGTTCCCAGAAATTTTCATCCTTATCTTGGCGTAAAATTCTATCTGGACTTATTCCTATTTCATCTTTCCATATGCTATAAGCTTCATCATCATCAAGATAAACTGTAACCCATAGGTCTTTTTTATCTATTTCTACTATTTGTGTTAGATATTCATAGGCCCAGGTTATAGCTTCTCTTTTAAAGTAATCACCAAAAGAAAAGTTACCTAGCATCTCAAAGTAAGTACCATGTCGTTCGGTTTTACCAACTCTTTCAATATCTCCAGTTCTTACACATCTTTGAGATGAAGTAGCCCTATTATTTTTTATTTTTTTCTCACCAGTAAAATATTTCTTTAATGGTGCCATTCCAGCATTTATGAGTAATAATGACTCATCATCTTGTGGGATAAGAGGAAATGACTTTAAGATTGTATGGCCTTTCTCCTTACCAAAAAAATCTATATATGATTTTCTAATGTCATTCATTCCTAATTTCTTCATTTTTCTACCTCAACTTTATTATTAATGATTTCATTTAAAGTTATAGAATCTATTGTCTCATTGATTGCTTCATCTATCTTATGAAAAGCAAAATATGCATTGCATTTGTCTACACAATGACCATCAGGATAGCATCCTGTAATATTCCAGTCACCTTCTAGAACTCTTATTACCTCTCCAGCTGTTATATCATCTGGATTTCTAGTAAGTTTATATCCACCCTTAGGTCCTCTAGTTGATTCAACTAAGTTTTCTTGTTTTAAAACTCTTACTAGCTGTTCTAAATAATTTTCTGAAAGATCCAAGTTATCTGAAATTTCTGATACAGGTATATAACCCTTATATTCATTTTCAGCAAGATAACATATTGCTCTTAGTCCATATCTACTTCTAGTTGATAATTTCATTTAACCACCTATACTGTTATTAACTCTACCATGGCTTGATAAAACTTTTCGCCAATGCCAGTTACATTTTTTATTTCTTCTATAGTTTCAAATTTTTTACTTTCCCTGTAATCTATAATGGCTTGAGCTCTTTTGTCCCCAATATTTGGTAGGGTCATCAGCTCTTCTTTACTAGCTATATTGATATTTATTTTTCCATCTTCTGATGTAGAATCTGGTTTTGAAATAATTTGATCAGTGTCTTCATTTTCTTGATTTAATATCTCACCTTCACTAGGTATATATATTTTCATCTGATCTTCTAGTTTCATAGCTAAGTTTAGAGATTTGCTATCGGCATCTGGACTAAGACCCCCAGCTTGTTTGATTAAATCATCAAGCCTATCTCCATCTTTCACCTCATAAACACCTTCTCTATTAATTTGGCCACTTATATGTACTTTTATTTGATCATTTTCATTTGCTATTTGATCGTTAGAATCATTTTCAATTAATAAATCATCATCTGTTTCCAGTAAAGAAACCTCATTGTCTAGTAAATTATTATCTTTATCTTTTACATAATTATTGCCAAGTACTAAGGCTAAAGCAATAACCAAACCAATTATAATTTTATCTTTATTTCTACTTTCCATTATGATACCAGGGCAAGATAAATAGGAAGATTACTCTTCCCATAAATCATCTATGCCATAAAACTCTCTTTGTCTTTGGGTAAAGATGTGAATTATTATATCTCCTGCATCCATTAGTATCCATTCACCTTCTCTTAATCCTTCTTTGGATAAAAGATGAAATTCATTTTTTTCAAGCTCTTCTTCTATATAGTCTGCTAGAGCCTTAGTTTGAATAACAGATGTACCTGTAGCAACTACAAATGTATCTGCTATTGATGAATCTTTTAGTTCTATAACATTTACATCTTCTGCTTTTCTATCATCTAAAACTTTTAGTATTATATCTAATTTATTCATTTTTCTCCTTAATTAAGAAATTCCTTGCATCAATTGTGAGTGGATGAATCAAATTATTCTTCTCAATTATATAAGTAATATTATGATCTAAGCTATATAAAATTGCCTGATCAATATCTTTTTTTACTAACTTTCTTATGACATCTACCCCAGGATAATCCCTGTTTGGTTCAATAGCATCAGCCAGATATATTATTTTTTCTAGCTCACTCATGTCTGCTCTTCCTGTGGTGTGATATCTGATTGCATCCAATACCTCGTTATCATTTATATTATACTCTTTTTTCGCAAGCTCTGCTCCTAAAAAAGAATGCAAAACAGCCTTAAACTGAACTTGGTAAGGGTCGATTAAATTAGAGTATAACTTCATATATTTATCTTCATTATATTTTGCACAATCATGTAAGATAGCTGCTGTTTTTACCTTATCTTCATCAATTTTCGAATTTAATTTAAGAGCTGTCTCCATTACTCTAAGACAGTGCTTAAATCTTTTCTCACCAATATCTGTAATTAATTTTTCTTGCCATAAAGCTAAGTTATACATATAAGCCATACTCCTTGATTAATTCACGGACAGAATCAGGTACTAAGTATTTTATGCTCTTATTATTTTTTACTAAATCCCTTATGAGTGTAGAAGAGATATTTATATTTAAATTATCAATTAAATAAATATTAGCATTATCTTTTTTAATAAAATCTACTTTTTTTACTAAATCACTATCTTCTTCAATGCTAGTCCTAGCAAAAACTATAAGATTATCATTTAAGATTTTTTCGTAGTTTCTCCAAGAGTCTATAGTCATAAAGGAGTCCTCTCCCATGATGTAATAAAATTCATCATCAGGATATTTATTTTTAAAGTAATCTAAGGTTTGGTGGGTATATACTACTGAATCATCATGAGATTCGAAGGTAGATAATTCTAATTTTTCATTATCTTTTATAGCCGCATTTACCATTTCCACCCTGATATTTGTAGCAGTCTTTTTTTTATTTTGCTTATGAGGAGGATTAGAGCTTGGTAATACTATAATTTTATCTAAATCCATAAAGTTTAGAGTATTTTCCATAACAATTAAATGACCTATATGGATAGGGTCAAAGGTTCCACCGTAAAGTCCTATTTTCATTTATAAGCCTTATAATTCAAATTTATTATCGTCGTTTTTTCTGTATATAGTAAGTATATTACCCACATGATTAACGAACTCTGCATCTAGTTTTTCTAAAAGTTCACTTAATATTTCATCTGGGTCATCCATGTTATTATTTAAAATTTTTATTTTTATAAGTTCACGAGCTTCTAAAGCTTCATTAGTTGCTTTTATTACATCATCAGTTAATGAGAACTTACCAATATTTACAACTGGTTTATAATCATGACTTTCAGCTTTTAGCCTAGCACGTTGTTTTCCTGTAAGCATATTTCCTCCTATTCGAAATATTCAAAGACAATATCACCTACGACAACACTATCTCCTTCTTCAATTCCCATTTCTATAAGTTTATCAAAAACTTCCATTTCTCTTAATTTACTTTCAAAATACATTCTAGAATCATAATCTTCTAGGTTTACTCTTTCTAAAAGATTATCTATTCTCCTACCATAGACAATATATATATCATCTTCTTTAGTAAATTGTAAATCATACTCTATCTCTTTGTTGTAGAATTCATCCAGAAAGTCATAATCAACTTCTTCTATTAAATTATATTGTTTGTCTTCTGTTTCTAGTAATAGATTATAAGTTGCATCTAGCAGTTCTTTTATACCATCTGTTGTAGCTGCAGAAATTTTAAACATTTGGTAATCATCTTTAAATTCTTCTATAAATTTTGCAGCATTATCATTAAAATCTAAGTCAGTTTTATTTAAAGCTACTATCATAGGTTTATCTGCAAGTTTTTCATTATATAAATTTAGTTCTTCATTGATTAATTTAAAATCAGCGATAGGATCACGTCCTTCTATACCAGAAATATCTACTAAATGAACTAGTACCCTACATCTTTCAATATGCTTTAAAAAATCATGACCTAATCCTTGGCCCTCATTAGCTCCTTCTATAAGCCCTGGTATATCTGCAACGATAAATGATCTTTCATTATCTATATTTACAACTCCAAGATTTGGATCAAGGGTTGTAAAATGATAATTTGCAATTTTAGGTTTTGCAGATGTTATTACAGAAATCAGCGTAGACTTACCTACATTTGGTAGACCTACAAGCCCCACATCTGCTAGAACTTTTAATTCCATTACAAGGTCAATTTCTTGTCCTTTTTTTCCATTTTCAGCAAATCGTGGTGCTTGGCGTATAGAGTTTTTAAAGTGAACATTACCTCTTCCACCTTTTCCACCCTTAGCTATTAAAAATTCTTCATTATCAGTTTTAAAATCTTTAATTATGGTATTACTTTCTGCTTCTCTAAGTATAGTTCCAACTGGCACCTTTAGAACTAAGTCTTCACCTTTTTTACCAAATTTTTTAGACTTTCCTCCTGGTTGACCGTTTTCCGCCTTATATTTTGTCTTGTATTTAAAATCATCTAGGGTGGATAGGTTTCTGGTAGCTTTTATTATTATGCTACCACCATCTCCACCATCTCCCCCTGCAGGACCCCCGGTTGGTTCGTACTTTTCTCGTCTCCAAGCAACTGCACCATTACCACCATCTCCTGCCTTTAAATTAATTTTTGCAAAGTCTATCATATAAATATCCTTTCATATGAAAAAAAAGCCTGCCGAAAAGGCAGGCTTATTAATTTTTAAGCAATATCTTGTTTTGGATAAACAGAAACTTGTTTTCTGTCACGTCCTTTTCTTTCAAATTTTACGATTCCTTCGCAAGATGCGTATAGAGTATCATCTCCACCTTTTTTAACATTGTTACCTGGGTGAATTTTTGTTCCTCTTTGTCTAACGATAATAGATCCAGCATTTACAAATTGACCGTCAGATCTTTTTGTACCTAGTCTTTTACTTTCTGAATCTCTACCGTTTTTAGAAGAAGATACCCCTTTTTTACTAGAAAATCTTTGTAAGTTAATATTTAACATCATCTATATCTCCTTATAATATGGTTGTATAAGCTTCTACAAAGTCACTATAACTTTGTGTTAGTGTCAAAATACCTGTGCTAAAAGTATTTAAAATTACTTCTGAGTCGTGCGATGGATTTTTCACTAATAATTTCATAGTTTTTTCATCATCACTAAATTCCACTTCATAATCGTAACTATCAAGTGAATTTACAGTTGTATAGGCTAGCATCGATACTGCTGCGCAAACTATATCTTTACCATGCTCATCATAATCTGCATGACCAGTAATTTCAAATCCTTCAAAAATGTCTTTTTTATAGATTAAATTTACTTTAATCATTAGTTAGCAGAGATGCTATCAATTTTAACTAAAGTATAAGGTTGTCTGTGTCCTTGTTTTTTTCTGTACATTTTTTTAGGTTTGTATTTGTAAACGATAATTTTTTTATCTTTATTTTGATCTTCTACTGTTGCAGATACTTTTGCGTTTGCTACAGTTGGTGCTCCGACTTTAACATCGCTGTCATTTGCAACTAATAGTACTTCATCAAATTCAACAGTTTCGCCAACTTCGTAAGGAAGTTTTTCAACTCTTACTAAGTCCCCTTCTGATACTTTGTATTGTTTGCCACCTGTTTTAATAATTGCGTACATGGGCTTCCTCCTTATTCTTAGATTCTCGCCAGGTTAGGTGATCAGTACCTAAACTGAGCGGTTTACCTTAAAATAATACTACTTTTAACTATTTTTGTCAAATTAAACTTATATCTTAATAATCTCAATAGTATCTAGAGCTTCTTTTACTAATCTATCTATATCTAAGTTCTCCTCTGACCTTTCAATATATTTAAGTTTAGGTTTAGTAACTGGTTTATCTGGAGCAAAAATAGAGCAGCAATCATCGTAGGGCTCTATAGACTTATCATAAGTGCCTATTTCCTTTGATAAATCAACTATATCTTGCTTATCAATAGCTACTAATGGTCTTAATATTGGAAATTTTGCTGAATCTTCAATAACAGACATTGATTCTAAAGTTTGTGATGCCACTTGTCCTAAGGATTCTCCAGTTACAAAGGCTTGGTAGCCATACTTATCTGCAATTTCATTTGAAATTCTCATCATAAATCTTCTAGATAAGATGGTTGTTTCTTCCCTAGGGCAATTTGTAGCTATTGCCTTATAGATATTAGAAAGATTTACAGAATAAAACTTAAGTGGACCGGTATAAGTAGACATTAAATTTGCTAAGTCTTCTGCCTTTTGATGAGCTTGTTTGGAGGTAAATGGATAAGAGTGAAAATGAATTGCATTAATTTTCATGCCTCTTTTTGCCATCATAAATCCTGCTACTGGCGAGTCAATACCTCCTGAAAGTAAAAGTAATCCCTCACCACTACTGCCTATAGGTAGTCCTCCTAATCCTTTGTGCCTTTTGGAATAAACATAGGCATTAGACTTAATATCTATATAAACTTTAAAATCTGGATTGTGAATATCAACAGATAGATTATCAAACTCATCTAAAAGATAATCCCCTACTAAGTGGTTTAGTTTTGGTGAATCATATTCAAATGATTTATCAACCCTAGTTGTTTGAGATTTAAAGGTGTATTCTTTATCAGTGTAATTTTTGTTTACAACATATTTAGTGGCTTCCAAAATGTCATCTAAATTTTTATCTACCCTATAAACTTCATCTATATATGCTATCCCAAATACTTTCTCTATTTCTTTAATAAGTGCGCCAAACTTATCTTCGCTTGCTGTTATATAAAGCTTGGCACTTTCTACATAGGTATTTTCATAGCCTATATCTTTAATGTTTGCTATTATGTGACTTAAGGCGTTATTAAAGAAAGTTTTTCTATTGGCTCCCTTTAAAAAAAGTTCACCAAAACTAACAGATAGTAGCGCTTGCATTACATCACCTTTCTTATTTCTTCTATAGCGTCTTTTAAAATTCTAATTGTAGTATCTAGTTCTTCTTTTGTATTTTCGCCTGCAAAAGAAAATCTAATAACCCCATCACTATATTTTTCATCAACACCAAGAGCCTCTAATATTCTATTATTATTTCCTTTTGAACAAGCAGATCCGCTGGATACATATATATCCTTATCTTCTAACATATGAAGAAGTACTTCAGATTTTATATTAGCAAAACCAACGCTTAGTACATATGGGGAATAATCATTATCTGGTGTATTAAACTCAAAGTCACTAATATTTTTCTCAATTAAATCTCTCATATACAAATTTAGCTCATTTACATAGGAATACTCATCAGCCTCAATTTGTTCATTCAAGGCAGTCGCCATAGCATAAATTGCTGGGTGGTTATCAGTACCACTAGAAACTACTTGTTGGTGGCCCCCGTGGAGGACAGGTTTAATTTTATTTAAAATTTCTTTTCTAATATATAAGCCTCCCACACCCTTTGGCCCGTGGAACTTATGGGCTGAAAAGCTCATTAAGTCAACTTTTAACTTATTCACATCACATGTTATTTTACCTAAAGCTTGGGTAGCATCTATGTGAAGAATAATATCTTTGTTATAGGCTTTAATTATATCAGCTATTTTTCTGATATCTTGGATGGTTCCGGTTTCATTGTTTGCGTAAATAATAGAAACTAGTCTTACATCTTCATTTAATTTATTTTTTAAATCCTCTAAGTCTATAAAGCCATGTCTGTCATTTTTTAAGTAAATAACTTCTTTAAACTCATAATTTTTAAAGCTATCATATACTGATGAGTGCTCTATGGATGAAGTAATAGCGACATTATTTTTACCACTCATTGAAGAAATAGCTATATTATTTGCTTCAGTGGCACCCTTTGTAAAATAAATTTCATCTGGGTTTGATCCTATTACATTTGCTATAATTTTTTTTGATTCTTTTAAAAGATTGCTGGATTTCATTCCAAAACTATGGATTGATGAAGAGTTAGCAAAAACTTCATTTTCAGCCATAGCTCTAGCATCTTGAGCTTTTTTATATATTTTAGTTGTAGCTGCATTATCTAAATAAATCATTATTTGTATACCTCTTGTTTATATCCATTTTAACTTAATATCTTTAACTATTATACTATATGGGATAATACTAGTTCGGCAAATCTAGTATAATAAAATTATGATTACTTATAAGAAAAGATATTTTCCAGAAAATTTAAATAAAAATGAGATAATACTTGATATAGAAACAACTGGTCTTGATTCTACGCGTGACCAACTAGTCTTGCTTGGATTTATAATTTATGAAAATGATAAGTGTTATATAATCCAATATTTTGCCGAAGATAATGGTGAAGAGCGAAGACTTTTAGAAATATATTTAAAGATGATAGAAAATAAAAAAGTTATAACCTACAATGGTGATAAGTTTGATATCCCATTTTTAAATATGAGATTAGATTATAATAAACTTTTCCCTGTATTTCCAGAGACTTTAGACATATATAAATTGATAGCAAACCATAGGAAATACTTTGTTTTTGAATCTATGAAGCTTATGGATATTGAAAAAAGTATAGGAATATTTAGAAATGATCCAAGTAGGTATAAGGTAATAAGCAAACTTACCGAAGATATCCAAAAAAGGGATAAACCGAAACCTATAATGATTCATAACGAAAATGATATTATAGCTACTGAAAAACTAGCTAATATTGGAGAATATTTTAAAGAAGAACTTTCAATTACACTTGAAAATAATATTATAACCTTAGAGTCAGTATGGATTAATAACGACATTTGTCAAATAAAACTGAGTGGTAAGGAAAAATTTACAGAGTCTTATTTTCAAGCTAACAATTATGAACTAAAAACTACTGATAAAGAAGCAGAAATAAATATTCAAGTCCTTTATGGCAGATTTGATAGTAAAAATGCTGGTCATGTGGCTTTAAATACTTTTGAATTAGAAAATGAAAGCCAAATGTTAGTCGATTCCAATCTTTTAATTATTAGAGAAAATTATCTTTATAACTACAAAAATATATTAAACTTAAGCAAAAAAATAATTGAGAATCATTTATAGATTCTCAATTTGCCAATCGATGGGCTCTTCGCCTATAGATTTTAAAAAGTTATTTGTTTTAGAAAAGGGCCTAGACCCGAAGAATCCCCTATGTGCTGATAATGGAGATGGGTGAGTAGATTTTATTATTAAATGATTAAGGTTCGTAATAAATTTTTCTTTTGATTGGGCATTTCTGCCCCAAAGGATAAATACTATTGGTTTTTCCCTTTCGTTTAATTTTTTAATAATATTATCTGTAAGAATTTCCCAGCCAATTTTTTGGTGAGAGTTTGCTTGATGAGCTCTTACGGTTAATGAAGTATTTAAAAGTAATACTCCTTGGTCAGCCCATTTTAACAAATTTCCATTATCTGGAATAAATGTACCTATATCTTCATGCATTTCTTTATAAATATTTTGAAGAGATGGTGGTGTTTTTATTCCTTTTTGTACTGAAAAAGCATAGCCATGAGCTTGTCCTGGACCATGATATGGATCTTGACCTAGGATTACAACCTTTACATCCTTATAAGGAACAGATTTTAGAGCATTAAATATATCATACATATCAGGATATACTTTATAATTTTTATATTCTTCAATTAGTTTTTTTCTTAAATTTTGATAGTATACCTTATCCCACTGGTCAGCAAGGACTATATCCCAATCATTACCTATATTTACACTCATACCTTTTCACTTTCTTCGAAAAATATCATATATATAATTAGTAATATACTTCCAATAGTTACAAAAATATCTGCTATGTTAAATACTGGAAAGTTTACAAAGGCAAATTCTATAAAATCTACTACATAACCTTGGAATAATCTATCATAAAAATTACCGATAGCACCAGATATTATCATAGCTAGGGCTATATTTAAAATTTTATGATTAGTTTTATAATTTTTTAGAAAATAATAAACCAAGGCGCAGACTATAGCTAGGGTTAGTATGATAAAAAATATCCTTCTATCTTGGAGTATGCCAAAGGCTGCTCCTCTATTTTCTAAATAAGTAAAATTAAATAAAGTCCCGTTATAAGGATTTTCTATCAAATTGTTTATAGCATAAGTTTTTGTAAGCCTATCAAGTATTAGACCTAAAACTATAATAATTATGTATGTCATTTTAACTTCCTATATGTAATGTGCATATTACCTTTTTTGCTAGTTCCAGTTATCTCATCAAATATGAAACGCCCTTGTCTTCTTATAGATATCATAGATCTTTCTTTAACTAACTTACTTGAATCAGTTATTATTTCGTAATTCACTTTTACAAACTTTGCTTTTATAATATCTTTGGCCTTAGCGCGTGATGTATTGGTAAATTCTGAAATAATATTATCCAGCCTTAAGGATGAAACAAAACCTCTATGACTAGTAAAGTCTGCTAGTTTTATATCTAGTTTACTATCCTTTTTATTATAAATAGTGATGCCTTGTCTTTTTATCTTAGTAAGATTATATTTTATAAAATTTGCATCTTCTTTTAAAACTGCAAATTGGCAAGTACTACCATCTATTATTATATCTCCTATAGATTCACGGTTTAAATTTAAACTCATTAAAGAACCTAGCACATCAGGATGACTAAGTCCTTCATGTTTAAATTCTAAAATACTTATATAATTTGCCTCATCTATGGGTTCATAAAAGAAATTGGCGATAAATATTTTGCGTTCAGCTAAATCATTACCGCCTATAAATTTGATATCTATATTGTTTTTATTTGCTATAGATTCTATAACTTCTTGCTCAAAGGGGTCTAAAAAAAAGCTTGATTCCTCTAAGTTTGTGTAATAAGCTCGTTCTAAAACAGAAATAGCTTTTTTTATAGTCGATTTCTTGCTTTTATCGTTTATAAAATCTAAATTATAATCTAAACTCATAAAAAATAAAGATCGATTTTATCTCGATCTTATAATTGGTTATAATTTCCATCAGAAATTTGTTCTGTAACAGCACTGTCTACTTCTACTCCCTTTGGACTAATTACAAATATACCTTTTGTAACGCGTTCTACAGTACCGTCTAGGGCATATACAGCTCCAGAAACAAAATCAAATATTCTTTGTCTCATATCAGCATCAACCATTTCAAGATTTAAAACAACAACTTTTTTATCAAGTATATCATTAATTACACTTGGTGCATCTGTTTCATAATCTAGAGGCTCATGAATAGAAATTCTCATTGAAGATCTCCCTGTAAAATTATTTTCTGTCATACTTACTATATTATCTCCTCTTTTAGATGATCTTTGATAATTGCTAGTTGAATTATTTGAACTATAAGACTGACTTTTATAATTATTTGAATCATAACTATAACTTGTAGATGAGCTAGGAGCTGAATAACTACTCTCATATGTTTTAGAGCTATCATTCTTTTCAATATCATCATCTAATAAACTAGTATAAGCTTCTCTAGATGATGAGTTAGAGTCTAAATCAGCTCTGTCATCATCGTAGTAAAGCTGCTCTTCATCATAATCATCGTAATTATCGTCAATACCAATAAAATCTTTAAATTTGTCAAACATAATTTTCCCTTTACTATTTTTATTAATTCTATTATAACTTAAAAATATAAAAATTTAAAATATGTTTATATTAGAATTCGCTTTTTAAACTTCTACCCATAAGTGATATAACAGAATCAACAGGATCTTTTCCTTCATATAATACTTTATATATCTCTAATGTAATTGGCAGGTCAATATTATTTTCTCTGGATAACTGGTATAAGGCTTTGGTTGTTGGGATACCTTCTACAACCATATTTATTTCTTTTATAGCATCTTCCATCTTATAGCCTTGTCCAATTAACAAACCCGTCCTGTAATTTCTAGAATTTAAGCTAGTAGAAGTTACTATTAAATCCCCTACTCCAGCTAGCCCATTAATTGTGTTTGGATTTGCATTATATGTTACTAAAAGTTTACTCATTTCGCTAATACCACGAGTAATTACTGCGGCCTTGGTATTGTCACCATAACCTAAGCCATCTAGCATACCTATGCCAAAAGCTAGAGTATTTTTTATGGCTCCACCAAGTTCTACACCTATTACATCAGTTGAACTATAAACTCTAAACCAGTCGCTATTAAATATTTTTTGTATCTCTTTTGATAAACCTATGTCGCAAGAAGCAGCAACTACTGCTGTTGGCATTTGCTTAATAACTTCTTCTGCATGGGAGGGACCACTTAAGACAGCAAAAGATATATCATCACCTAGTTCATCATAAAATATTTCAGAAATTCTTTTATGACTATCTAGTTCTAGACCTTTTGAAAGATTTATAAAAGTATTATCTTTGCTTATAAATGGCTTAAATTGTTTTATAACAGATCTTACACTTTGAGTAGGTATACCATTAACTATAAACCTATTTTTAAATAATTCTTCTAAATTGTTTGTAGCTCTTATATTTGTCGATAAGTCAAAATCTTTTAAATACCTGCGATTTTTATGATTTTTATTGATATAATCTACATCATCTTTATTTCTTGCATACATCAAAACATTGTGATTTTCCGCAAGCAAAGATGCTATAGCTGTAGACCAAGATCCTGCTCCTAGAATTGATATTTCCATAACTAAAATATTTTAGACTCCTCATGGTTGATTATTCGATGAATGTTTGCTCTATGCTTATAAATTACTAAACAAGCAATAATAATTATTGCATAGTAAATATTAGTTAATCCAAAATAAAAATAACCTGCTATAATAGCACCTACTGCTGCAACAATAGATCCTAAAGATACCATCCTAGTAGCTAAAACTGCGATCAAGAAAATGACAGCCAGTATTATAATAAATTTAATATCTATATAGATTAAAGCACCAAAAGAAGTTGCTACCCCCTTACCGCTTTTAAATCCTAAAAACATACTATACATGTGTCCTAAGACTACAAAGACAAGACTAACTGCAACAGCATTAGAGCCTGCTACTTTATCAGCTAGAAAAACTGCAACAAATCCTTTTAAGGCATCACAGAAGAGAGTAGCAATCCCCGCTTTTTTTCCAAAGTTTCTAAGTGCATTTGTGCTACCTACATTACCAGACCCTAAGGTTCTGATATCGGTATTATAGAAATATTTTCCTATAAGATATCCACTAGGAATAGAACCTAAGATATAGGAAATTATAGCAACTAGAAAAATCATTACTTAGACCCTCTTTCTTTTAGTACAAAACTAAAAGGAACACCAGTAAGATTATAATTTTTCCTAATTTGATTTTCTAAATATCTCATATAAGAAAAGTGCATTAGTTCTCTGTCATTTATTGATAACATAAATTTAGGTGGCGCTGTACCAACCTGAGACATGTAGTAAATTTTAAGCCTCTTACCTTTATCTTGAGGTGGTTGAGTAAGCATAATTGCATCTTGTAATATATTATTTAAAACTCCAGTAGAAATTCTTGTGTGGTAGTTATTATCTACGACTTCTATCATGTCTAAGAGGTTATCAATTCTTTGATTTTTAAGAACTGATATAAATACAACGGGTGCATATAAAGCAAAACCTAGTTTGTTTCTAATATCTGCTTCCATATCTCTCATAGTATTAGTTTCTTTTTCAACAATATCCCATTTATTTACAGCAATAATTATTGCTTTTCTTTGGTTATGAGCATAGCCTGCTATTTTGGTATCTTGTTCTGTAACACCAACCGTTGCATCTATCAAAAATAAAACTATTTCAGCACTATCAACTGCATCAAAAGTACGTTGATTAGCATAGTATTCTATATTTTCTTTTACTTTTGATTTTCTACGAAGTCCTGCTGTATCTATTAGTACATAGTTTTTATCATTATAGGTCCAGTAGGAGTCGACTGCATCACGGGTAGTACCAGCTACATTTGTAACAATCATTCTGTCATCATTTAATAATAAGTTTACAAGAGATGATTTACCAGCATTAGGTTTTCCTATGATTGCAATTCTTGTTTCATCTTCTATTTGGTCATAGGATTGAAAGTCAATATTCTCTACCACTTTATCTAATAAATCTCCAAGACCCTTACTTTGTTCAGCAGATATAGTTGCCAAATCATCAAAGCCCATAGAATAAAAATCATAAATATGATCTGGCAGTTTATGGCCATCTATTTTATTAGCAACGATTATTACTTTTTTATGATAGCGGCGGATAACATCAGCTATTTCTGCATCATAAGGACTTAGTCCTTCCTTGCCATCTACTACAAAAAGTATTAAATCTGTTTCTAAAAGAGCTTTTTCTACTTGAGATTTAATTTCTTGATTCATCATTTCTTTATTAGAAATATCAAGTCCACCAGTATCTACTAGTAAAAATTCATCTCCCTGCCACTCAACCTTATCTACAATTCTATCACGAGTTACACCGCTGATATCTTCTGTAATAGATTTTTTCTTTCCTACAAGTCTATTAAACAATGTTGATTTTCCTACATTAGTTCTACCGACTAATGTTACTATTGGCATAGCCATAATTAATCTCCATACACAGGAAATTTGCTAGTTAATTCTAGAACTTCCTTTTTTATTACTTCTAGGTTTTCTTTTCCATCAATAGTTCTTGAAATAAGCTCAATGATTTTTTTTGCCTCTTCTTCTTTCATTCCTCTTGATGTGATAGCAGCTGTACCTATTCTTAAGCCGCTAGTTACTTGAGGAGAAAGTTTTTCATTTGGAATAGTATTTTTATTGGTTGTTATATATACTTCATCCAATAAATCTTGAGCTTCAGCACCGGTTATATTTTTATTTGTAAGATCAATTAAAAGTAAGTGGTTGTCTGTACCATCGGATATCATTTTAAAACCGTGTTCTCTTAAAGCTTCTTCCATAGCCTTAGCATTGGCCTTAATTTGTTTAGCATATTCTTTCCATGATGGTTCTAGATTTTGCTTAAATCCTAGTGCTTTTGCTAAAATAATATGTTCAAGTGGACCACCTTGAGATCCTGGGAATACTGCTTTATCAATTGCTTTTGCGTATTCTTTTTTACACATTATTATTCCAGATCTTGGTCCCCTTAATGTTTTATGGGTTGTTGATGTAACTACATCACAATATGGAAATGGATCTGGGTGCTCACCAGCAACAATAAGTCCTGCAATATGAGCCACATCTGCCATTAAAATCGCTCCAACTTCATCAGCTATTTCTCTAAACTTTTTAAAATCTATTTCACGTGGATATGCGCTGGCCCCACATACAATTAATTTTGGTTTGATTTCGCGAGCTTTACTTAACACATCGTCATAGTCTATTCTTCCAGTTTCACTATCAATACCATATGGATAAAAGTCATAAAGTTTACCAGAAAAATTTACCTTAGAACCATGAGTTAAATGTCCACCTTCACTAAGATTCATAGCCAATACCTTATCACCTGGCTCTAAAAGAGCAAAATAAGCTGCAAGGTTTGCACTAGACCCTGAATGTGGTTGAACATTTGCATGGTCACAGTGGAATAATTCTTTTAAACGATCAATGGCAAGTTGTTCAATCTCATCAATATTTTCACAACCACCATAGTATCTTTTATTTGGATAGCCTTCAGCGTATTTATTAGTTAATACAGTCCCCGCTGCTTCTAGGATATAGGGCTTAACATAGTTTTCTGATGCTATAAGCTCAATGTTATCTTCTTGCCTTTTAACTTCTTTTTCTAAAGCATTATAGACTCTTTCATCAAAGGCTTTGATTAAAGAATAGTCCACTATATTTTCCTCACTTTCATAACATTATCACTCGCAAGGTTTTTATCTATTGCCTTTATAATCAAAAATGATATAGCAAAAAATATTATGATTGATAAAAGTGTAAGTAGGTTTACATCATATCCACTATTTTTTAAGAATACATTTGGTAAAACAGCACCTATAACCATCATTACTACAGGAAGTACATATACATACATAGAATATTTTGTTATATCTGATGTACGAGATTCTAGTATAACTTTATCCCCTACCTCTATATCATCAGGAGAAAATAATTCTATAATTGTTTCTTCTTTTTGCCCGCAAGAGCCCTTGGCTGCACATGAGCCGCAGGCTTCATTACGTGTTACACTTACTAATAAGTTTCCGTTTTTATTTTCAAGAACAGTTCCATGTTTAATCATCATTGTCATTATCATAACTCCTTACAGAAATACCTAGTTCATCTAAGGCTTTGCTATCAACAATTGTTGGTGCTTCAGTAAGTGGACATGTAGCTGATTGAGTTTTAGGAAATGCAATTACATCCTTAATATTATCAGTTTTTGCAAATAGCATTAATAATCTATCTAGCCCATAAGCAAGTCCTGCATGTGGTGGTGTACCATATGATAAGGCCTCAATAAAGAAACCAAATTTATTTTGGATATCTTCCTCACTTAAGTTTAGGGCTTCAAAAATTTCTTTTTGTAAATCTGAGTTATTTATTCTAACTGATCCTCCACCCATTTCATCACCGTTTATTACAATATCATAAGCTTGTGTTCTAACCTTTTCTGGATGTGTTTTTAAAAGTTCAATATCGTCTTCATTTGGCATAGTAAAAGGATGGTGTTGGGAAACGTATCTATCTTCCTCTTCGTTATACTCAAACATAGGGAAGTTTACTACCCAAGTTAGGGCATAATCTTTATCATAAAGGTCATTATCTTTAGCAACTTTGTTTCTTAAAGCTCCTAGCCCTTCTAAAACTTTTTTATTTTTATCAGCTGCAATTAAAATTAGATCATTATCTTCGATTTCTAATTTTTCTACCATATTATTTAAAATATCATCAGTTAAGAACTTGGTGATTGATGAATTTACTTCTTCACCATATTTAATATAAGAAAGACCACCTAGACCATAGTGTTTAACGAAGTCTGTTAGTTTATCTAATTGTTTTCTAGAATATTTATCTGCTAGGTTTTTAAAGTTAATTGCTCTTACTGATTTGCCTTCTGATGTATTGTTAGCAAATACTTTAAAATCACTATCTTTCCATATTTCAGAAATATCATTTATCTTATAACCAAATCTTAAGTCTGGTTTATCTGATCCATATGATTCCATCGCTTCGCTATAGTCCATTCTAGGGATTGGTAGAGTAAGGTCATAATCAGTATATTTATCAAATAATTCTTTGATAAGTCCTTCATTTACTGCTATTACATCATCTTGGCTTGCAAAGGATAATTCCATATCTAGCTGAGTAAATTCTGGCTGACGGTTAGCTCTTAAATCCTCATCTCTAAAGCATTTTACTACTTGGAAATATCTATCTAATGAACCAATCATTAGGATTTGTTTTAGAAGTTGTGGTGATTGGGGAAGAGCATAAAACTCACCTTGGTTAATTCTAGATGGTACTAGATAGTCTCTTGCTCCTTCTGGAGTTGGTTTTGTTAAAAATGGTGTTTCTACTTCTGTAAAGTCATTTTCATACATATACTCTCTTATAGTACGAACAATATCAGATCTAAGCTTTAAATTCTTTTGTACAGAGGCCTTTCTCATATCAAGGTACCTATATTTTAATTTTAGATTTTCAGCTACATCATCATCGTCTTTTATGTAGATTGGTGGTGTGTTTGCCTTATCTAGGATATTGATTTTTTCTGCTACAATTTCTATATCACCTGTCGGCATATCAGGGTTTTTGGATTCTCTCTCCCTAACTAATCCTTTAACCTCAACTACATACTCTTGACCTAAGCGACTGGCTAGGTCGTGATTTTCTTTATCTTCTTCACGAACTACTATTTGAGTAATACCAGTTTTATCTCTCAAATCGAAAAATACTAGAGAACCTAGATTTCTTTTTTTCGCTACCCAGCCCATAAGGACTACTTCTTCGCCTATATTTTCACTTCTTAATTCACCACACATATGGCTTCTTTTAAATTCCATTTTATCTCCTTACATTAAAAATGGATTATTATTAAACTCATAATCCAAAGTTGTTTTTTCACCGTGACCTGGATATACTACCATTTCCGGATTTAATGCCCCATACTTCTCACTTATTGAATTTATAATAGTAGCATAGTCTCCTCCGGGAAAGTCTGTTCTTCCTATCGATAACTTAAATAAAGTATCTCCAGAAAAAAGAACATCGCCTACAATATAACTTATAGAATCTAAGCTATGACCTGGCGTTTTTGTTGCCTTTATATTAAAATCTTTGATTATTTCATCATCATTTAAATATATATCAATTGGCACATTTAAAGCATCATAGTCAAAAGCTAGATTATAATTTTTATCATTAGCTATATCAACCGCATCACTTGAAGCATATACATCTACATCATATAAATTTTTATAGTATGAAAGCCCTAGGACATGATCGAAATGGGTGTGAGTTTGTAGGATAAAGTCAATTTTGATACCATTATCTTTTATATAATCAGTTACCAAATGACTTTTTTCTACTGCATCTATGATAAACCCATGCCCATTTTCGCTTACTACATAAAGATTTGTCATGACAGGACCTAGGGTAAATCTTTTAATTTCCAATTATAGAATCCTTTCACTATCAATTAAAATTGTAGTTGGCCCGTCATTTACTAGTCCTACCTCCATATGGGTTTGAAACTTACCAGCTTCTACATCAAAACCATCTTCTATAAGCTCATCTTTCATTATTTCATAAAATTCGTTAGCCTTATCTGGCCTTGCTGCTTCTATAAATGATGGTCTATTACCCTTTCTTACATCACCAAAAAGGGTAAATTGAGAAACTAATAAAATTTTCCCACCTACATCTGCTATAGATAGGTTCATCTTTCCATCTTCATCTTCAAATATTCTAAGTTTTTCAATTTTTTTCTTTACATAGGCAAGATCTTCTAAAGTGTCTGTATCTTTGATACCTAGTAAAACTAAAAAACCCCTATCAATTTTTGAAATTTCTTCATTATCTACTACTACATTTGCATTTTTTACTTGTTGTATTACTGCTCTCATTAATTATTTATCCTATACACACTAAAAACTGTATTTAGTGATTTTAACTTCGCCATAACATCATCTAACTGGTCTAAGCTTTTAACTTCAACAGTTAAATCAATAAGCCCTTCTTGATTTTCATTAAGCCTTGCATTCATACCAGCAATATTTACATTCACAGTAGATATCATTTTTGTAATATCATAGATAACTGATGGTGAGTTTGCTACTGCTATTTGAATTTTAACCGGGAACTTATCTGTCGCTTCATTTTGCCAGTAAACATCAATAAGCCTTTCTGGAGCGTGGTTATTAATAATATTTGGGCAAGATTTAGTATGAACAGATATACCATTACCCTTGGTAATAAAACCTATAATAGGATCACCAGGAATAGGAGTGCAACATTTGGCAAATTTCACTTCTATATCATCATCAAAGTCACTTACCCTAACCTCGCCTTTAGAAGAGACTGGTTTCTTTTCCTTATTTACTATTTTAATAGGCTCATCTATAGCCTTTTGCTTTTCTTCAAGTTCTTTTTCTCTTTTGATGAGTTTTTGAATAATCTGCTCACTAGTTATTCTACCGTAACCAACTGCTGCATACATCTCATCTTGAGTTGGAAAACCTAATTCATTGGCAATTTCATCTACCCATTCATCCTTAAGTAGGGATTTATAACCTTCTCTGTGTTTTTTAATATCACGGATGATTTGATTTTTACCAAGCTCAATATTTTCTTCTTTACCATTTTTTTTAAAGAATTGCTTAATTTTATTCTTAGCTTGGTTACTTTTTACAATGTTTAGCCAATCTTTACTAGGTCCTGCAGAATTTTTACTGGTAAGAATTTCAATTACATCGCCAGTTTTTAGTTTTTGAGTAATAGGAACTATAGATCCATTTACTTTAGCCCCTATACATTTATTTCCTACTTCTGTATGGACTTTATATGCAAAGTCTATGGCACATGATCCTATTGGTAGGGAGTAGATCTCACCAGCTGGAGAGTAAACGTAAATTTCTCTTGAGAAAAAATCTGTTTTTAAAGTTTCCATAAACTCTTTACTATCTGAGTCCGCCCCACCTTCATTTTGCCATTCCATAATACGGCGTAAAAATTCCATGGCATCATCAAAATCTGATCCCTTAGTATTATTTTCCTTATATCTCCAGTGGGCTGCTACCCCGTATTCACATTCTTTGTGCATTTGACGGGTACGGATTTGAACCTCAAAAGGTCTGGAATCTTCTCCAAACACAGTAGTATGAAGTGACCTATATCCATTTGGTTTTGGCTGACCTATATAATCTTTTATTCTATTTGGGATTGGTCTCCACAAAGAGTGGACTTTTCCTAAAACCTCATAACATTCTGCAATGGTATCTACTAAAACTCTTACAGCAGTTAAGTCATATATTTCTTCAAAAACAATGTCATTTCTCTTCATCTTTTTGTAGATAGAGTAAAGAGATTTTGGCCTACCGCTTATTTCAAAATTGATATTGCTATCTTTTAAGGAATCTGTAAGTGTTTCTATTATTTCATTTATATAGGCTTCACGTTCTCTACGTTTTTGAGAAACCATCTCTGCTAGTTCATAATATCTTTCAGGCTCTTGGTACCTAAAACATAGGTCCTCAAGTTCCCATTTTATAGAGTATATTCCGAGCCTATGAGCAAGGGGTACATATATTTCAAGAGTTTCTGTTGCTGTCTGCACTTGTTTTTCGCGTGTCTTATATTCTAAAGTACGCATATTGTGAAGTCTATCAGCAAGTTTTATAAGGACAACTCTTACATCATTAGACATGGCCATGACCATTTTTCTGATGTTTTCTGCTTGCTTTTCTTCTCTTGAGCTATAATTTAAGTTTTTAAGCTTTGTTACTCCATCTACTAGAAATGTTATCTCATGACCAAATTTTTCTTCCATTTGCTCATAAGTTATAGATGTATCTTCTAAAACATCATGCATAAGACCTGCACATATAGTTTGATCATCTAGTTTCATATTTGAAAGGGTTTCTGCTACTGCAATAGGGTGGATAAAATAATCCTCACCAGAGTTTCTCTTTTGTCCCCTATGGTTAACTTCACCAAAGTAATAGGCTTTTTTTATCAAATCCATATCAGCTTTGGGATTATTTTCAAGGATTACATCCTTAAATTTTTCATATTCTAAATTAAAATCTGTTGTCATTTTTACCTCATCTTATATCAATAAGTTTTAACTGAAGGTTTCTATTGCCTCTAAACTCATTTATATCTGGGTAATAGACCACATCAATTTTCTTTCCTTCAATATTTCCATTAAATTTATCACGCAGATAATTATAATCATCCACTGCATTAAATTTAATAGCGTTTACATAAACTCCATTTTTATGGAGGGATAACTTCATAGTTTTTTTATCTTTACCAATCATAGCTACTTGGGCTATATCTACATTTTTATCAGCAAAAATTGGCTTTTCAAAATCTTTTCCAAAGGGCTCTAGCTTATTTAAGCTTTCTGCAAACTCTAAGGATAATTTTGAAATATCAATAGCCTTATCAATATTTATAGTTTTTTGCTTTTGACTATCTGTAAGCTTTGAGTTTTCATTTAAAAACTTTCTTAGCTCATCAATTTTTGCCGTTTTTATAGATAGGCCACAAGCCATAGGGTGACCGCCAAATGATTCTAAGTTTTCCTTATATTTTAAAACCTCTTGGTAGATATTGTAAGTTTCTATAGACCTACCAGATCCCTTAGCTATTCCCTCAGTATTTGAATCAGTAAGAATTATAGTTGGCCTATAATATTTTTCTTTTATACGACCTGCTACGATACCACAAATAGATTCATTAATTGATGGTTCATAAACTACTATTACATCATCATCGTAGAATTTGTTTTCTTCAATGATTGCTACACACTTATCTAAGCCCTCTTGGGTAAGTTTTTTTCGTTCATTATTTAATTCAACTAATTCTTTGGCAAGTTCATAAATTCTATCTATATCTTCTTCCATAAGTAACTCTATGGCCATTTTTGCAGAAGAAAGCCTACCTGTTGCATTCATAGTTGGTCCTAAAATAAAACCTAGGGTGTAAACATCAATTTCCTTTGTCCAAGAACTTTCTTCTAAGACAGCCTTTATTCCAAGTTTTTCAGTATAATTTAATCTTTTTATTCCTTCAATTACAAATATGCGATTTTCATCTGTAAGAGAAACAATATCACAGACTGTTCCCATGGCTACATATTCTAATAAACTATAGAGATACTCAGAGTCTCCATCAAGCTTTTGAAACAAAGCAGCCATTAATTTAAAACAGACCGCTGCCCCACATAGATCAGTAAAGGGGTATTCTTGATCAATGCGTTTTGGATTTATAACTGCATCAGCTTCTGGTAAGACTTGCCTTGCCCATTCACCATTATTTGATGTTTCTATCTCATGGTGGTCAGTTACAATTACATTTATACCTGCATCTTTTAACTCTTTTATTTGCTCAAAACCTGTAATTCCATTATCACATGTAATTATAAGGCTCACTTTTTCTGCAATAGCTTTTTCTACCATTCCAGTTGATATGCCATAGCCTTCTTTTACCCTTTGAGGAATATCATAGCTTATGTTGTCATAATAAAAAAGCAATCCCTCTAATAAAGTCATAACTGATGCTATACCATCTTGATCATAATCACCAAATATTCTTATTTCTCCACCTTTTTTCATGGTTTCAATAATAAGATTAGTAGCTTTTTCCATATCTTTTAATAAAAATGGGTCATGCAATTTATCAAGACTAGGATTTAAAAACATTTCTACAGCTTGATCCCCTACTATATCTCTATTTGCTAAAATCAAAGCTTCTAGCTTGGAAATATTATTATATCTTAAGTTATTTAAGTAATTTTCTTTTTTATTATATATAAACCAATTGCTCATTGCATCACCCTTCCTAATAGGAAAATTATACCATTTTTTAACTTTTTATAAAACAAAAGAGGCATCGTATGCCTCTTAAGAAATTATATTTTCAATTTCAGATTTTTTTATTTTTAACTTACTTATACTATCATAATCCCCAGATAAAATTGTAACTACTTCCCCATCTATGTCAGTAACTTCACCAATGATACCAGAAAAAGTAGTAATTTTAGATCCTGTTTCTAAATTTTCATAAATATATTCTCTATTTTTCCTTTGTTTTATGTCATCTTTAAGAGATTTTTCATAAAATCCAAATAAGAGAATAATTAATATCACATATTCAAGTCTCATTAATAGCCGTATTTACTATAAAATTCTTCTTTATATTCTAAGAACCTATCTTCCATAATGGCTTGTCTGATATTTTCGCACATTTTTAGGAGGAAATATAGGTTGTGATAGGTTAGTAGCCTAGCCCCTAAGATTTCATTTACATTTACTAAGTGTCTGATATAGGCTCTAGAGTAATTTCTACATGTATAGCAATCACACTCATGGTCAAGTGGAGAGAAATCACTTTTATAAGCTGCATTTCTTACTACTAGTCTACCTTTAGAAGTTAAAGCAGTTCCATTCCTTGCAATTCTAGTAGGTAATACACAATCAGCCATATCAATTCCTGCTTCAAATGATTCAAATAAATAATCTGGAGTACCAACTCCCATATTGTATCTTGGTTTGTCATAAGGAAGAAGTGGTGTTGTAAAATTTAAAATATCAATCATTTCTTCTTTTGTTTCCCCAACTGAAAGTCCCCCTATAGAAAATCCATCAAAATCCATAGCCGTCGTTTCTATAGCAGATTTTTCTCTTAAATCCTTATATAAGCCACCTTGAACAATACCAAATAAGGATTGGTCGGGGTGTGAATGTTCTTTATGGTAATCTAATCCTCTTTTTGCCCAACGGATTGTTCGCTCCATTGATTGTTTTACATAATCATAATTAGCTGGTGCCTCTACACACTCATCAAAGCTCATCATAATATCTGAATGGATATCGTTTTGGATAGATATTGCTTTTTCTGGTGTAAAGAAGTGTTTTGATCCATCTATATGTGATCTAAATTCTACCCCATTTTCATTTATTTTCCTACGCTCAGCAAGGGAAAATACTTGAAAACCACCACTATCTGTAAGAATTGGCTTATCCCAGTTCATAAATTTATGAAGGCCGCCTGCCTGTTTCATAATATCCATACCAGGTTTTAGATACAAGTGGTAGGTATTTCCTAAAATAATCTTAGCACCCATTTGATCTAGCTCTTCAACCGTCATTGATTTTACTGTTCCAAGGGTACCTACTGGCATAAAAATAGGTGTAGGTATATCTCCATGGGCAGTATGGATTACACCTACTCTTGCGTTTGAATTTTTATCTTTTTTTATAACTTCAAATTTTAATCCCAAAATATCTCCTTAATGAATAAACATAGCATCGCCAAAGCTAAAGAACCTGTATTTTTCTTTGACAGCATAGCTATAGGTATTTAAAATCATATCCTTTGAGGTAAAGGCTGCTACTAGCATTACCAAAGTTGATTTTGGCAAGTGGAAGTTAGTTATAAATGCATCTACAACATTATATTCAAATCCTGGATATATAAAAATATCAGTCCAGCCAGAATCTGCTGTAAGCTCACCTTTATTTTTATATACTGTTTCTAATGTTCTTATAGTTGTAGTACCAGTAGCAATTACTCTTTTGCCATTAGCATGGGCTTCATTTATAATATCAGCAGTTTCTTGGCTGAGATTATAAAACTCGCTATGCATTTTATGATTATCTACATCATCAACACTTACCGGTCTAAAAGTACCAAGCCCTACATTTAGTGTAAGATAAGCTAATTTAATTCCCTTTTCTTCAATTTGATTTAAAAGTTCTTTGGTAAAGTGTAGGCCAGCAGTAGGGGCTGCTACAGAGCCTGGATTTTTTGAATAAACAGTTTGATATTCTTCTGGCTCATCAAGCTCTTCTTTAATATATGGAGGTAGAGGCATATTGCCAAGATTATCTAAGATTTCATTAAATATTCCTTCATAGAAAAACTCTATTATCCTATTACCATCTTCTTTTATATCTTTAACCTTAGCTGATAATTCATCTGAAAATATAATTTTTGTACCTATTTTCATCTTTTTACCAGGACGTACTAAACATTCCCAAGTTTTGCCTTCAGTATTGTGGAGTAAAAATACCTCTATCGATTCTTCTTTGCCTTCTCTGTGGCCAAAAAGTCTAGCAGGTATTACCCTAGTATCATTCATTACTAAAACATCACCAGGATTTAGATAGTCAATAATATCATAAAAGTATTTATCTTCTATACTCCCTGTTTCTTTATTCAAAACTAGTAATCTAGCATGATCTCTTTTTTCTGCTGGATGTTGGGCTATAAGTTCTTCTGGTAAATAATAATCAAAGTCGTCTGTTTTCATCTATTCCTCGTATACTAATCCATAATGTTCATAGGCTCTTCTTGTAAGAACACGTCCTCTAGGTGTCCTAGACAAAAAACCTATTTGCAACAAGTATGGTTCATAAACATCTTCTATAGTCACATTTTCTATACCGGTTGATGCGGCTATGGTATCTATTCCAACTGGGCCACCGTCAAAATTTTGATACATGGTCATCACAATTTTTCTATCCATAGTATCTAGACCCATGTCATCTATTTCTAGTAAATTTAATCCCTCTTTACTTGTTTGCCAGTCTATTTTGCTTTCTTTTCTAACTATAGCATAGTCACGCACCCTTTTTAAAAGTCTATTGGCAATTCTTGGGGTCCCTCTAGATCTTTTTGCAATCTCATAAGCACCCTCATCATCTATTTCTATCTCTAAAATACTAGCAGATCTTTTTATAATTGTTGTCAAATCATCTGCATCATATAAGTTTAATGAAAGTAAAACACCAAACCTATCACGTAAAGGTGCTGATAATTGGCCAGCTCTTGTTGTGGCTCCTACTAGGGTAAACTTTTCTAGGTCTATTCTTATGGATTGGGCATTGGGTCCCTTTCCAACAATAATATCTAAAACAAAGTCTTCCATAGCAGAGTATAATATTTCTTCTACAGAACGGTTTATCCTGTGAATTTCATCTATAAATAAAACATCTCCGTGCTGAAGATTTGTAAGAATACTAGCAAGGTCTGATGGACGTTCGATAGCTGGCCCACTTGTTACTCTTAGATTAACTCCCAGTTCATTGGCAATTATAGATGAAAGGGTGGTTTTACCAAGTCCAGGTGGTCCTTGTAAAAGCACATGATCTAGTGGATCTTTTCTAGATAAGGAGGATTCAATAAAAATTTCTAATTTTTCTTTTACCTTATCTTGGCCAATATAATCCTTTAACCACTTAGGCCTTATAGAGTTTTCGTTAGTTAAATCTTCTTTTAATTCGTTAGATCCAACTATTCTTTCATTTTCATCATACATAAATTGCCCCTATATAAGTCTTTTTAAACTTTCTTTAATAAGTTCTTCAAGTGAAAGGTTACTATCCTTAAGCTCAAGTAAGACATTTGAAATATCATTTTGAGCATAGCCTAGGTTTAGTAAGGCATCTTTAGCAACATCCATATCTTCATTTTGAGTTAGAGATGATACTGGTTTTGTCTTATCTGCCATAGGCATAAGTTTTACCTTATCCATTAGTTCTAAAATAATTCTACTTGCAGTTTTTTTACCTACACCCTTTGCTTTAGTTAAAGCATCAATGTTATTATTAGCAATGGCAAGTTTTATCTCTTCAACGCCTAGCGAAGATAAGATTGTAATGCCATTTTTAGGTCCTATTGAAGAAACCGATGTTAAAAGTAAAAACATTTCTAGCTCTTCCTTAGAATAAAACCCGTAAAGGCTCATATCATCTTCTCTAACTTGCAAAGACGTATATATTTTGTATTCATTATTTAATTCTATTAGCGCAAGGGTTGATAAAGAGGTTTTAATTTGATAACCCATGTTGTTATTTTCGATTATAAAATCCTCTTCATTTATAGCCCTTACATCACCTATAATATATGAAATCATTAATTCATCCTAAAATTTTCTTTAAACCTTTGACTTAAAGCATGGCAAAGAGCAACAGAAAGTGCATCTGCTGCGTCATCAGGTTTTGGTATTTCTTTTAAATTTAATAATGTTGTAACTGTTTTTTGCATCTGACTTTTAGTAGCCCTTCCATAACCTGTAATGGCTTGTTTAATTTGTAGGGGCGTATATTCGTAGATAGGCAAATTATTTCTTTGTGCACACAGTACTTGAACACCTCTAGCATGGCCTACTGTTATGGCAGTTTTTACGTTTTGGTTAAAAAACAGTTCTTCTATAGCGTATTCATCTGGCTTAAACTCGCTAATAATTTCATTGAGATTTTCATATAAAATCTCTAATCTTTCTGGAGTTTTTGTCTTGCTAGATGTTGTAATTACACCGTTTTCTATTACTTTAACCTTATTTCCATCAAAATCAACCACGCCATAACCCATGATTGCAATTCCTGGATCTATCCCTAATATTCTCATAATTTTTAAAATAAAAAGAGCTTATATAAGCTCTTATTGATATCTTTCTAATACTTCTCTTAACAATCCTCTAAAATAATATTCCGCATAAATGTCTACAATAGATTTATAAAGATATGATTGACTCTTTTCATATATTTTTTTAGTCTGACTAATAGTAATATCATCTGTGTATATGCTGCTGGTATCAAACCTTAATTGCTTGTGGGTGGTTTGATCGAGGGTGTAAACCTTTGATTTTACTTTCAAATCACAATAAACCCCCATATTTTCCTTTAATTTTGATACCAAGTTTTTATCATTGTAGATATTTTCTTTGTATTTATCTCCCAAATCTATAAGTTTTGGGTCATTCTTGTTGATAGTTGGATACATATTCTCCATTAAAAATCTTACACCTAGTTCGTTTATAATGTCACATTCTAAATCATCTATCATTTTTTTATCTTTAAAAGCCCTATATTGAGCTTTTACAGATATCCAAAATTCATATCTGTTTAGATCATCAGTGATAAGATTTTCTAAAGTTAAAATGATTTGATCAATGTCGCTTAGATTCCAAAAATATTTTTTTAGGTTTCTCATAACATACTCTTTGACATAGTAATCATTTTTGGAGAACTTTACAAAATTTTTATCATATAATAAAGACATAAGTGTATTAAATGAGTATATATCTTCATTTATCAAAAAATTATATTCAAGTTTTTCAATTATTGGATATTGTTCATTTACTTCTGCCTTCATTACCTTACCTCGTGTTACTATTCTAACATAATTAGCCTTAAAATTATTTAGAAATATTTATGGTCAGAATAAAAAAAACTAAATTATTAGTAAAAATATGCAGTAATATATTATTAATGTATATTTTACTTACAATTTAGCCTATATGATTTTTAAAATAAAATTTTATTCATCAAGATTTTTAAAACTTTTTAAAATTTGCCTTCATATCACTAAGTTTAAAACTATAATTCACATCTTTTCTTTCAATATCAATTACAGTTTTTTCTCTTAGTTCACTATCAGTATATAGCTTATCAATAAGCTCAAATGATGGATTGATAGCATGAGGATGGCCCACTAACTGGAACATGCTGATGTCACCATTGGTATCCCCATAGGCATAAGAACTATCTAAGTCAATATTATACTTCTTTGCAAGCTCCATTACAGCCCCTAATTTACTTCTGTTATCCCACATTGGAGTAACTTTTCCAGTAAATAGATTAGTATCATCAAATTCATAAATAGTTGATATACTCTCATCTGCCCCATATATTTCACCAAAATGTTCTACCAAGAACATTGGGGATCCAGATATAAAAAATATTTTGTAGCCGTTTTTTTTATGAAATTTTACAGCTCTTTTTGTAATTCTATAAACCTTATTTTTGTTCTCTTTTATAACTACGTCTGAGTATTTATCAACTGTAGCCTTATCAATTCCTGCTAGTTTTTGTTGGTAAACCAAAGATGCCTTATCCAGATAATCTTCATAGGCACCTAATCTATTTTGATACTTACTATAAAGAGGTCCTATTTCATTTTCCCAAATATCCTCATCTATAACTCCATCTGCAGTTAATAGTAAAAAATGCTCTATTAATAAACTATTTCTAAATAGGGTTCCGTCTATATCAAAAAATGCTGCTTTTTGCATAAAATCACCTTATACTTAATCCTCAGATTCAAAAACTATTACATCCTTAGTCTTTGATTTTTTATTTGCTTTTATTTCGCCCTTAGGGTTTGCTTTGATTTTTTTTGTATGATACTTACTGGCCTTGTTTTTACTAGTACGATTTCTACTAGGCTTTTTAGCTACTCTAACATTTTCATCAGATTTTTTAGATTTTCTTTTAGAATCACTTCTAGTTTTTTGAGCTACATGACCTTCATAAGATGCAACTTCTAGATTTGCATGTTTAATCGATTTTATTAAATCTATTATAAAGCATGTAAATAAACCAACTAAAGCACTGGATCCCAAAAATACTGCAATCCAAGCAAGATTAATCCCCCTAGGTGTTGTAAAAATATTAAGTGAATATATTAATAGTAAAATCGCACCTATTCCTAAGGCAAATGATGGGAAAAATTTAACAATTTTTCGTTTAGCCAAAAAGTGGATAAGGATAGTTATAATAATATTCATAACAACAACTACTGGTAATATACTTAATTTCGATGAATTCTGGGCGATAAGATTGATTAATCCTGTCATTAGAACTCCTTATTTGTTTTAATTCTTCTTAAATCATAAGAATTACCATCTATATCTAGGATAAAAAACCCAGGATCATTGTCTCTAGGCATACTAACTGAGCCAGGATTTATAATTCTTATATTATCTTCTACTACATTTAAAGTTTTATGGGTGTGCCCATAGATGGCTATATCACATGATAAGTCACTTGCACGTTTTAAAATTTCATCATAGCCATAATGTACACCATAGGTATGGCCGTGGGTTATAAAAATTTTTATATCTTCTACTTTAACTATCTTTTCTACCGGTGCATTAGAGGAATAGTCATTATTTCCTCTAACAAATTCATAACCTATACCAGTTTCATAATGAATATTTTCTACATCACTTGCCCCATCTCCAGCATGGAGGAGTAATTTTATATCATCATTTTCTAAAATATAATCACTTATTCTAGAATAAATGCCATGGGTGTCACTTGTAACTAATACTTTCATAATTCTAACCCAACTAAATATTTTTTAAATTCTTCAAAGGCCCTGCCTCTATGAGATATTTCATTTATCTCTTCTTTGTCCATTTGTCCAAGGGTCTTTGAAGAATCTTCTGGTAAAAATACTTGATCGTAGCCAAAGTCATAATCACCAATTTCTGATTTTGTAATCACTCCACTAAGCCTACCGTAAAAATAATGGTCTTTGCCAGTTTCATCTATAAAACATAGGCAAGTTTCAAAGTAAGCATTACGATTATTTTTATTTTTCAATTCATCTAAAAGTTTTTCTCTATTTTCTTTGTAAGTAGGATTCTCACTTGCATATCTGTGGGAATATACACCAGGATCTCCATTTAAGGCTTCTACAAATAAACCAGTATCATCTGCGATTGTTGGCATATTCACTATATCAAAAAGAACTTTGGCTTTTTTATAAGCATTTCCCTTTAAGTCTGGTGCATCTTCTTTTACTTCAAAGTTTTTTATTTTAAAATCCTCAGGTGTTTTTACATCTACTTCACCAAGGATTAATTTAACTTGTTTTACTTTATCTTTATTTCCGCTTGCAAATACTAATTCCATATTCTCTCCTAGAAACATGATATCATTTTACAAAAACTCTTTCAATAAATTAATTTTCATCAACTATTTCATTAGATGAACTAAATGAGTCTTCTAAACTTTCAACATTAGCTCCACTTTGTTGGTCTAGGGCTATAAATGATGTTGGATTTGGAGTTTGTATTGAAAAAAATGGATTTTTATCAATCGTTCCATCATCTATCTTATGAAATAAAATTTCATCTGTTGTTTGTATGATTAAATAGTTGCCATTTTGCACTACTAAATAATCTTTTTCTTGGGAATTTATATTTCTTACCTGATCGCGTGTAATTGTTGTTGATAAGGTAGAGTTTTCTTCCACATAGTTTCTTATAGGAATTTGACTAGATGCTCTTTGTTGCCCTTCTTTGGTATATAAAGAAGTTTGGATTGTCCATAAACCATTATCTCTAACCAAACCAAAATTTGTAGAGTCAATTTTTATATTTTCGGGATTTACATCAGATACTTTACTTATAGTTTCATTTACAACCATTTCTTCAAATTGCTCACTGGCATTTTCCTCTCCAGTAAATTCTGCTATAGTTACAAGATTATTATCTTCTAGTTCATTGGTTCCCAGTACGCCGTATTTATTAATGGTATTATTGTAAAAATCAGTAGTATAGGAAAATGAAATATAATCCATATCTACATAGTTTATTTTTATATCCTTAGAAAAGTCTTTGTAGGTGTAACGGGCTATGTTTGTACTATCTTCCATATCTTTTTCTATCCTAGTTGGAAAAGCTTCGATATTATCGTATAAACCTGTTACCTTGCTTTTTTTTGATTTTACTTTCCAATATTCATTTTGTCCGCGAAAGAATATATCTTTTGCCTTTTTATAACTAACTTCTTGGTCTGGACTTATTTTTACAAAATATGTGTAATAATCATAGTCTTGCTTACCATCTGATAGATCTCTTCGCTCTCTTACAGCAAGTAAGATTCCCAAATCTTCTATAGACTCATCTTCATCATTACTATCTACACGTTCTTTTGTAGCTAGACTAGTATATTTATCAATTATCTCTTGATCAACTGTGTTTGATAATTTTGATAAATATATAATATTATCGTCTTGTAAAAAAAATATTTCATCTTCACTTCTTTGGATAAAGTCTCTTGAAAAAAATTGCCCTTGAGATGCATTGACGACTACCGCTGAATCTTCTTTATTTATTTTTTCAAAGTCATAACCTCTGGTAGCTAAGTATTCATATAGGTTTACATATTTTGAACTAAAGGTTGGTGGGAATGCATATTCATCATCCATGGCTACTAGATTTTTATCTATATATAATTTTTCACCTAATTTTGGTGCCTCACTTGATGAATTTCCTGTTATTTCTTCTACTTCACTTACCTGCCAAGTTCCTTCTAAAACTGGACTTGCTAGTTCTGGAGTTTTTATCAAATCACTTAAATCCTGGGATTTAGAATTTGAGCAGGAAGTAAGAAAGAATATAAATAAAAATCCCAATATATACTTAATTCTCTTTGTCATCATCTAACCTCGGTATTTCTACAATAACTGATGTACCTGAACCGTACTTACTTTTTATTATAAGTTTTCCATCATGAGCTTTGATTATTTCCTCACAAATGGATAAACCTAAGCCAGTCTGAGATTTTGATGAGCTACCCTTATAAAATTTGCTTGATACAAAGGCTATCTCATCTTCTTTTATCCCTTCACCATCATCTTTTATAGTAACAGATACATTATCACCTGCTTGGTCTATAAGAATATCTATATTACCACCGTCATTAGTAAATTTGATAGCATTATCTATTATATTAATAAAAACTTCTTTCATACGATTTTTATCTGCATAAACTATCACTGACTTATAAATACTTGTGAATGCAAAATCTATACCCTCATTATTGGCCCTAGGAGTCAGCTGAGTATGGACTTGTTTTACTAGCTCTACTATGTCAATTTTATCCTTATTGTATTTAAAATTACTAGATTGAAGCCTTGAAAAGTCTAATAAGTCTTCTACCATCATTGAAAGCCTATCTCCTTCACTTTCAATAATATTTAATCCTTGGTTTAGCATATCTGGATTTTGTTGGATATCTTTTGACTGCAGGGTAATTGCCCATCCTTTTATAGAAGTTAAGGGTGTTCTTAGTTCATGGGAAACTGAAGATATAAACTCATTTTTCATATCTTCCCTTTTTATAATACTATCGCTCATAAAGTTAATGGTAGAAGCTAGCTCTGATAGTTCGTCGTTACCATTTACCTTAGCACGCTCTTTAAAATCCCCAGCAGCAAGTTTTTCTGAAACACCAATTAAATCTAATATTGGAGCGATAACACGTCTAGAAGCTATAAGTGATACAAAAAATGCAACTATAACAACTATGGATCCAAATACTATGTAAAAAAACATATCATTTCTTATTTTTGTATTTACTTCACTTAGCGATGAAGTAAGCCTTAAAATTCCTACCTGGTTTTCATTTGCTGTTAGCGGATAAGATAAGGAAATAATTTCTTCATCAGTTTGAGGATTGCGACTTTTAAAAGTACTTAGCTTACCCTCTCTAGCCTCACCTACATCAGATTGAGCTAGTTTTGTACCTACTTGGTTGGTTGCCTGTGAATCAAAAAGAACCACACCAGAATTATCTAAAATTTGTACTTGAGTTTCATTATTTCTATAAAAAGCGTTTTTATCTCCAACTATGATATCTGATAAGTCATACCTATTCATGTAAGTATTAAATTGAAGTTGATTTATTCTGGCCTGGTTTTGCATGGACCCTACTAAGGCTGATTCGTAATAATTTCTAATACTATTGTAAGCAAATATCTCAAAACCAATAACTACAGTAACTACAAAAAGCATAATGATGCGGATAATAGTCTGCCTATATGAATTATTTTGTTTTAATAATTTATTTCTTTTTTCTACTTCCATCTATAACCTGTACCCCATACAGTTTCAATAAACTGAGGTTTTGCTGGGTCTTCTTCTATTTTTGCTCTGATTCTTCTGATATTTACATCTACGATTTTTGTATCATTACTGTAGTTTTCTCCCCAAGTCTGCTCCATTATTTCATCACGGGTCATAGCCTTACCCTTATTTTGAATAAAGTTTTTAAGGATAGCAAATTCTGTTGGGGTCACATCTATTTCTGTTTGGTCCTTATAAAAAGTTTTTGCATATAAGTCTAGGGTAAAAGGGCCATCAGATATATTTTTTGCATTTTCCGCTTCTGGCTTATCTACACTTAGGTTAACCCTGCGCATAAGAGATCTCACTCTAAGAATAAGTTCTTGTGGGTTAAAGGGTTTTATAATATAATCATCTGCACCTCGTTCTAAACCAAGTATCTTATCTATATCTTGGGATTTTGCAGAAACCATTATTATTCCTGTCCTAGGGGATTTTTCTCTAATAGCTTCACAAACATCAAAACCACTGATACCTGGTAGCATTACATCTAAAATAGCTACAGCTGGATCTTCTTCTTCAAATAATCTTAATGCCTCTTCCCCTGTAGCTGCCTCTACAGTTTGATAACCCTGATATTCCAAATTTATTTTCATAAATTGTCTAATAGAATCTTCGTCATCTAGGATTAAAACCTTGTTATTTTCCATTACTCATCCTTTCAAAAGCAATCTTTCCTGCACCTATAACACCTGCATCATTTAAAAATTTTGCAGCAACTACATCAATATTTTCAGTATTATTACATGTCTTATCAAATTTTTCGATCATGCCATCCCACCATATATCCTTAGAGTGGATTACTCCGCCTCCAATTATAATCACTTCTGGGTCAAATATATTTCTAAGACTGGTCAAAAAATAAGCTAAGTTACTTTGGTAGTTTTCTAAAACCTTTCTAGCATCTACATCATGATTAGAAATTTTTAGTATTTCTTCTCCAGATAAAAGCTTGCCAGTAAGTTTTTCATAATTTTTAGAAATGGCAGTTCCTGCACAATAGGCTTCTACACATCCATGTTGGCCGCAAGTACAGTAGTCACCACCTGGATGTAAAATTATGTGGCCAAGCTCTGCACCTTGAAAATTTGAACCTGATAGTAAGCCGGATTTTTCATTATATATAGCCCCACCTACGCCAGTACCAAGGGTTATCATGACTATGTCCTTATAGTTTTTGCCTGCTCCAATCCATTTTTCAGCTAAAAGAGCTATATTTGCATCATTTTCTACAAAAACTGGTATATCTACAAATTCTTCTACTGCATTTTTTAAATTTAAACCCGTCCAGCCTTCTATATTTCCAGAAAAAGTAACAATACCATTTTTTGCATCTATAAAACCAGGAGTACCTATGCCAATGGCAAGGGCATCATTATAATCGAGAGCCTCTATAGATTTTTTTATATTATTTAAAACTACATCTCTACCCTTTTTGGCCTCAGTTTCTACAGCACTTCTTTGGATTATTTCACCTTTTTCATTTATTAAGCATGCATTTATCTTTGTTCCACCAAGATCTATTCCTATAACCTTATCCATAATCTACCTATAAACTAAAAACCTTATCCTTTAATTCCATAATATCCTTTGTTTTATGAGACTTATAAGTTTTACCCTTTAGATATTCCAAATTTTCTATCTCATTGAAATGAACCTTATAAGCTAATAATACTTGGTTATTAATTTTAAATTTATCATTTATTAACTTATTAGTATTCTTATCTCCATACTTTCTATCTCCTATGATAGGAGTGTTATTCTTAGCTAGTGAAAACCTTATTTGATGGGTTTTTCCTGTAACAAGCTTACACTCTAGCAAGGTATACTTACCATTTGTTTCTAAAGGCTTAAAATGAGTTATGATTCTTGATCCATCTTTTGCACTTTTTACCTTATTTCTATTCTCATTTTTACTAATTGTTGTATCAATTGTAAATTCTTTGTTTATCTCACCCTTTACAATTGTTAAATAATACTTATCAATTCTATTTTCTCTGATAGCTTCATTTAAAGCTCTTAGAGAATTTGCGTTTTTTGCTCCCATTATAAGGCCAGCTGTATTTCTATCTAACCTATTTACTACCGCCGGATTAAAAGTTTTATCACTTTTATCTACTTGGTTGGTTTTATATAGATAAGAAAGCATATTATCAACTAAATTATTTCCATAATCAGCCTTGCTAGTAGAATGAGTTAAAAGACCGCTTTCTTTATCCATTATTATTATATTTTTATCTTCAAAAACAATATCTAAATTAAAATCAGTAGGCTTAAAATCAGTTTTTGTAAGCCATTTATTATAATTTTCATCAGATATGTACATAGCTATGAGATCATCTTCATAAACATAGGTATCAGCCTTTGCTCTTTTACCATTTATTTTAAAATTTTTCTTGCGAATATTTTTTTGAATTAATGATAAAGGAGCATTTTCAAAATATTTTCTTAAAAATCTATCAAATCTTTGGTTAGCATCATTTTTTGTTATGGTTATTTCTATCATATTAATATGTTTTATTTACATAAGAATCAATAAGGGATTGTCTTTCTTCTTCTAGAAAAACATCATGCTCTCTTAAACTTTGAAGGATAGCCTTGCTTTTGGAATGAAGTATTGCTTGATCCATGGATTTAACATGGATTTCAAATATTTCACCTTTTAATCTAGTAGATTTTAAAATTATATAATAACTTTCTATATCCTGATAATTTATAAGCTCTAGCAGACGCAAGGTAGCCATATCTTTTAAATAATAATAATTTTCCCTTTGATTAATATTTTTTACATACTGCTTTTTTTTCTTAGCATTATGGATTACTTTTTGGGCATCTAGATTTGATTTTTTAGCATAGAGATTGTAGTAATGGTAGTTATATAAGGCTTCATTAATACTATTTATATTTGTAAATGGTTTAAGATTTAGTTTTTCTAAAAAAGCCAGGTTTGTAGCTAGGAAAGTTTCCTTATCTACCTTTGATTCTTCCAGTAAATCTATCGATTCCTTTCTGAAAGTTTCAAACAGCTTAAGTTTTTCATTTTCATTCATCATAATTAAAAAACCGTCTCAAAGAGACGGCCATATACTATTTTATTATTCAACTTCAATAATGTTAGCTTTAGTTGATTCAGGTATATCATCTTTTGACCAGTCTAAACCTAGATAGATGTCAGCTTTTGCATATTCTGAAAGTTCGTTTAGATCATTTGTTAATTTTTCTAAATCTTCGCTATCTAAATCAAGAATGTCATAGATTCCGTCAACATATACTTTTCCAATATCATAATCACGAGCAAGGATACCTGCGATAAATCCTTTTAGTGAGCATCTGCAGCAAATACCGTATGATTTTGCATTGATTACTCTAACTTTGTGGTCTAGGATTCTAGTTTTATCGTCATCTGTATTGATAAATACAATGTTGTTGGTATCTTTTTCTTTTTCTTTATTAGCTTCATCTATTAGATATTGTGTTTTACCTGTTCCTGATTGTCCTAGTACGTAATAAATCATTTTTTATTCCCCCTTGATTTTATTATAAACTGTTCTTTTGGACTTATCTCCTTGGACAAATCCATTATTATTCATAATTTCAACTATTTCATCGCGTATAGCCCACCAAGAAGTATCCCAGTTACAAAAGGCTGTTTCTTCTTCTGGTGCCCTACCTACTAGTCTTTGGACTGCAACATCTGGTTTGATTAATCTAAGAAATTCAATAACATTTTCTTCATAATCTTCTTTACTAGGCATGTTAAATTCATTATTTTTATACATTTGATAAAGTTTAGTACCCTTTATTACAAATAAAGAATGAATCTTAACTTCTTTTACATCTAAGGCATTTATTATTCTAGCAGTTTGTCTTACATCTTTTATATCATCCCAAGGTAGCGATAATATAACATGAGTGCAAATTCTAAAATTATACTTATTTATTAAGTTGCAAGCATAGATAAAATCTGCTAAGTCTTCACCTCTATTTAAGATTTCTAGGGTTTTATAATTTGCTGTTTGTAAGCCAAGTTCAAAAATTATATCCTTGCCAGTTTCCTTTGACCACTCATCTAAAAATGTTAATTTATCCTCTGTGACAGAATCAGATCTAGTCGATATAGAAACGGCAACTATATAATCTTTATCACAAGCCCTGATGATTTCTTTAAATTCATCTAAAGACATGTAAGTATTGGTGAAATTTTGAAAATATGCAATAAACTTTTTTGCTTTATACCTACTGCCTATATAAGACTTATTTTCCTCTAACTGCTCATCTACTGTTAAATATGATGGAAGATTTTCAAAACTGCCCCCGCTTTCGCTACAAAATATGCATCCTCCATAGCATGCGGCACCATCACGATTGGGACAAGTTAGAGAAAGTTTTACTGGAAGCTTATATACTTTTTCACCATAGGTATCTTTGTAGTACTCACTTATTGAATAATATGGATTATTCATCTATTGATTCAGAATCCTCAATTATTTCATCTTCATTACCGTAGTGTTCGATTTCATCATCATACTCTTCTACTAAGTTATCTAAAGCTTCATCATCCCAGTAGTGGGTAAATAAGTGGAATACTTCTTCTAGTTCTTCTTCATCTTCTATAACTTTTAAATCAACTTCATCATTTTCAAATGAATCTTCATAATAAAATAGGTATATTTCATTGGATTCGCTAGAAATAAGAGCTACATAGTCTTCTCCATCTACTGAAAATACATCTATTAGATAACACTCATCAGTAGCATCTCCTAAATCAATTTCTATTACGGCTTTGCCGTTGTTTTTTTGAAATTCTAATTCATGTCCATGAAGTTCTATTTTTTCTGTCATATTAACTCCTTATTTTATATATGTGTTAATACGTTGTCGATCACATTAATAACAGCTATTATATCTGCTAAGTCAGTGAAAAACATATTATCATCTCTTTGTTTATATTCTACCCCTAATGACACAATCTTAACATCTAGTCCTAAAAATATCATACTTGAATCTAGTGAGTATTGAGTTTTCACTACTTGAAGATGTTCCTCTGTTAAGTCCTTATATGTCTTAGTAAATATTTCAGTTAAAGAGTTATCAGAATTTTTCCACCTAGGAAGGCTTATGCCATTAAAGATTTTGCTATCACTAATACTTGCAGCAGTTTCAGTTTTATCTAGCATTTCATTCATACTTTCTTCTGATAAGGATCTTAGGACAATTATAAAGTTTATATAATCTTCAAATGTTCTTACAGTTGATAAATTTATAGAACTAATTAATTGGTTATTATTTGAATTTACAGAATAAGCACCAGTAGGAAGTAGTTCTACAAAAGATGTTAGGTGGCTAAAAGATTTTTCTGATATAGGACTAAGCTCAGAGTTTTCACTTTCACTTAAAACTATATCCATATCTGGCTCATACTTAAGATTTTTTTCTATATATTCATTTTTATAAATTTCAAAAGTATTTAATAGTTCGTTTTCATATTCATTTTTTACCGTAAAATCAATGCTCGCATAGTTGGGTATATAATCATACCTATCCCCACCTTGAAATCTTACTATATCTAAATCAACTTTAGATTTTATTTTCCTAATAAATCCCAAGATAGCCTTTATAGAATTTAGCCTTACCTTATCCAAATCCTCACCAGTATGGCCACCGATTAGATTTCTAAATGAAAGTCTAAAGGTCTTAACAGGGCTTCCTATTTCTTTTCTATTTACAGGAAGCTTTACGTTTAGTAGATTTAGCGCACTAAATTCATCTGCTATGCACCTTGATTGACGCAAATTAAGATTTATTACCTTATCACTTCTTATGACATCCTTTAGATTGCTATAATTTTTTATATCATTTTGAATATTGTTATTTGTAATTAGGACATCAAAATCATTACTTGATAGGTCTAAGAGCGCTGCTATTACAAAGATAGCATTAAATAAATAAATATTTTTGCCAGCAATAATCTTATCCCCATCACTTTGATCAAACTCTAAATTTCTATATAAAAATTTAGCATCTGCGTTTAAGTGAATGAGGGCCTTAGGATGGATTCCCTTTTTTATATAATAAGAATCAATTAAATCTATGACCTCATAGTTGTGGTCATAAGCTTTCTCTAAGATGAATTTATTTACAACATCTGCAGCCGTTTCCACATCCTCATAGGCAATAGTTTTATCTATATTAAATTTTAGATTATCTGATAAATTTTCATAATCCATAAGCTTTGCCTAGTAGAATTTTTTAACCTCAGCTTTTTTAGCTAATTTGTCCACTAATTCTACATATACTTCTTGTCTTTTTAACATTTCATAAGTTGATCTTACTTGATCTTTTATTTCTTCAAAAGAACTTTCTATTTCTTTTTTATCATCTAATTTTATAATGTGGTAGCCAAATTGACTTTTAACTGGTTTAGATATTTCCCCTACATCTATAGAATCAAGTCCTTCTTGGAATTCTTTTACCATAACTCCTTTAGGGAATGATCCTAATTGTCCACCATTTTTTGCTGATGGGTCTATAGAATGTTCTTCTGCAGCTTTTGCAAAGTCTTTACCATCTTTAATTTCTTCATATATTTTATTAGCTTGGTCTAGGTCTTCTGTTAAGATGTGACTTGCTGTGTAGGTTACAGGTGAGAATAAAGTTTCTTTGTTTTCTTCATAGTATTTTTTTAGTTCTTCATCTGTAATTTCGATTGATTCAAATAATTTATGCATGGCATAGTTTTTGAGCATATTATTTTTCACTACTTCTAGTTCTTCAGCAAATTCTTTATCTTCATCATATTTTTTTGATTTTGCATCTTCCAATATTAGTTCTTGGTTGATAAGCTCATCTGCAAGTACATTAATTCCTTCATCGTTGTTAAATCTTTCTCTATCTTGCATATCTTGCATAAGTTCGTATACATCACTTAGATATATTTCTTTACCATTTACTTCTGCTAATAATTTATTTTCAGTCATTATATCCTCTTTACTAATTCTATTTTGTTATCAAAAATTTTGATATCATTGTTCTTATATAATCTGCCTATGGCACGTTTAAAGCTTGATTTGCTCATGCCAAATACTTGATTTATTTTCGCTGGGCTAGATTTATCTGATAAGTGGACTACCCCATCATTCTCATAAAGATAATCTAGAATTTTATCACTATCATTATCTATTTCTAGATGAGCACGCTGCCTTAAAGAAAGCTCTATTTTACCATCAGACTTTACTTCTTTTACCCTAGCATTTACTAACTCACCTTCTACAAATACTCCTTTTAATTCATCTATTCTTAAAAGAGAGTCGAATTTATCATCTATTGCTATAAAAGCTCCGATAGATTTATTAATAGAGTAAATTCTACCGCTAACATCATCATTTTCATTAAAATCATGATCAGTTGATAGTAGATCTCTAATTTTTGACGTTAAGTATATTTCTCCATTATTATCAACCTTAAAAGCCACCGGATAAATCATATCAAGGATAATCCTATAAGTCCTTTCTGAGAAGGGCATGAATATATGATTTTTATTCGGCATTTCAAAATAAACACCTTTTTTATCAATTTGGACTGCCCTTAAATCATAGACTCTATCAAAATCATAAGGAAAATCTGTGGTTGCTCTTAGAGTATTGTGTAAATCTTTGTAAATATAAGCTCTTACACTATTACCATGATTTTTATCCCTTACTTCTTTTTTATCTATTACAGCATCACCAAATTTTGTGGCAAGGTATGGCTTATTTTTGTTAAATCTTTTTATTCTATATTCTTTAATAATTAACTCCTAACGTAGTTCTTTCATAGTAAATCCTTCACCAAATACTTCTGAAATAGTGTATGAGAATATGAAAGCTTTATCATCCATTCTTAGGATTTCTTCTCTAATAACAGGAAATCTTCTAACGTTTGATATAGTGAGGACTAGCTTTTTCTCCCTACCAGTATAGCCACCTTCTGCATGAAGAAGGGTAACACCTCTGTGGTATTTTTTAGTCAATAAGTCGTTTATTTCAGCATACTTATCACTAATAATAAATACCGCAATTTTTCTACCCAAACCTTGGCTGACATAATCAAGACATATAGATTGGATGATTATAGCTAGAACTGCATATAATGAAGGCTCTACTCCTAATACAAACATGGAAAGTATTATGATTGTAAAATCTGTACAAAATAAACTAATATGCATAGGGATATCTTTATATTTATTTATTACAGTGGCTATAACATCAGATCCACCAGATGATCCACCATTATAGAAGATTAGTCCCAGTCCTACTGCTATAATTAACGGTCCGAAGATAACATTTAATATCATATCGTTAGTTAGTATAACATCAGGGAACAAATTTTCATAAATAATAATTGTTAAAGATAAAGTAGCTGCAGCAAGAATAGACCTTTTTGCAAAGTTTTTACTAATAAAAATAGCCCCCATGGTCAAAACTGCTACGTTTAAAATCAAGTTAAAAATTCCAAGGGGAACTGGTAAGAGTCTAGATAATACAAGTGAAAGTCCTGAAAGGCCACCGGCTGCAATATTATGTTGTAATAAGAAAAAATATAAACCAGTTGCTATTAAAATAGACCCGATAAATATGTAAAAGTTCTTTTTCACTAGTCACCTCCATAATTTTTCTAATAAAAGTCTATCACAAATTTAAATTTTGTACAATCAAGCAAAAAAGAAGGCTATTAACCTTCTTTTATCCAGTTTGGTATATCTGTATTGAAATTATCAAATATACTTAGCAGCTGTTCGATTTCTTCTTTATTAGAATCTAATTTGTTACCATCTCTATGTTCCACTAGGTCTTTTAATATACTATAAGCAGAATACAGGGCCAGTAATCTAAAAAATTTGCCCGGAGCTTTTTTATTATTAAAATATCCATCATAAGTTCCTTTTAAAAAGTCTTTTGACTTAAGGGAAAACTTATTAATTCTTGCAAAGTCATAGACTCCATCTCCTATCCTTTTAAAATCTAAACCTGATATTATAATTTTTTCATCTTGGTCTACTAGAATATTTTCATAGTCTATTTTATTAAAAATATATGATTGACGTATATTTTTTGTAAGGTGTTTGTTTCCGTTTATATAATCAATCAAAATATAATCATCATCACCTATATATTCATTCACTCCATGCATATAAAACTGGTAATTTGCTCTTGTATTAAATATTTCATACCAATCTACTTCTTGCTCTGGTCTTATATCATGTAACTTTCTTAGTATACTACCAAATGATAAACCTAGGACATAATTTTCTTTAGAACTATGATTTTTTAAATATTCATCAAGTCTTTGAGTTTTTTTAAATTTTTTTATTTCATAAATATTTTCTAAGTCAAAGGTGCCTTTTTCTAAGATATCATCTTTATTAGTAGTCAAAGCAGCAAATTTTTCATAGCTTTCATTTGGATATAGGTTAACTAGATAGTCATCTTTATCGGTAACTACCCTATATCTATCGTGATTTATAAAATTTATTTCATCTATTAATATATCACTATTTTTAAAATAATTTAGATTTTGAATTTGATTTTTAATATAAACTGGCATTGGATTAATTGTGTTCTTTTACTTTTTCTTCTACTTCTTCTGGCGTTTCTAATTCTAGTAGTTTAAGGGCAAATTCTTCTTCTTCATTTTGACTAGCCTTAATAATAGTATCTTTTACTTCCGCAATTTTATTTGCTGATGCAGAGTATTCGTCTAAACCTAGACCTAAAAGTAATTTAGTTGCCTCAGTATCAGATGCAAACTGACCGCACATACCTGTCCATTTGCCTGCCTTGTGAGATTCATCTATTACATGTTTGATGGCTTTTAAGACAGCTGGATTGTAGTTTGAATAAAGCTCAGAAATATTCTCATTGCCCCTATCTACTGCAAGAGTATATTGGGATAAGTCGTTAGTACCGATTGAGAAGAAGTCTACATATTTTATAAACTTATCTGCCATAAATACTGATGCAGGTGTTTCTATCATGATACCTACTTCTAAATCTTTATTGTATTCTACCCCATTTTGGTCAAATTCTTTTTTGATATCTTCGATTAGTTCTATACTTCTTTTAAATTCAGAAATATTTATAACCATAGGTATCATTATTTTTAAATTACCATAGGCAGAAGCTCTAACTAAAGCTTTTAATTGAGTTATAAATATGTCTTCTCTATCTAGGCAGAGCCTAATAGCTCTATAACCTAAAAATGGATTTTCTTCTACTGGAAATTTAAAGTAATCAAGTCCCTTATCTCCACCTATATCAAGAGTTCTGATTATAAGTGGTTTTTCTCCTAGCATTTCTGTAGCTTCTTTATATACTTCAAATTGTTCTTCTTCAGTTGGGAAGTGGTCATTTTCCATATATAAAAGCTCAGTTCTAAATAAACCTACTCCATCACATCCATTATCTATGGCAGCTTTTAAGTCTTCGATATTTCCTATATTTGCAGAAACTTCTATTTTCTTGCCATCTTTAGTTATAGCTTCTTTATCTTTAACTTCTTTTAGTCTTTCACGTTTTTCTTGTTGAACTTTTATTTTATTTTCATATTCTGCTATTAAATCTTCACTAGGATTTATAATAATTATTCCTTGGTCACCATCTATGATAGCTTTTTCTCCACCCTCAACTTTTTCTGATATATCTTGCATACCAACAAGTGCTGGGATATCTAGAGTTTGGGCTATGATTGATGTGTGGCTTGTCTTTCCACCAAGGTCAGTTGCAAAGGCAACTACATTTTCTTTATTCATATTTGAAGTATCAGATGGAGTTAGTTCTTTTGAGATAACTATTGATCCTTTTTCAATTAATGATAAATCTTTTGGTTTTATTCCTTTAAGTTTATACATTAACTGGTAGCCGATATCTTTATAGTCGCTTGCACGCTCTTTTAGGTATTCATCATCGATTTGGCTCATTATTTCAACCATTTCATTAATAGTTTCATTTAATGCAAGTTCAGAATTTTTTAACTCATTGGCTATTTTAGCATCAATGGTATCTGAAAAGTATGGGTCTTGAAGGAGTTCTTTATGAGCATTAGCTATATTTATTTGAGCCTCATTTGCCCCTTCTGTGTTATCTAGTTCACTTATATAATTATCTATTGCAGCTTTTACACGGTTTTTCTCATCTTCTACCATGTTTTCTTCTATATTTGTCTCATCTACTACAACTTCTTCTCTATTAAATAAGTATATTGTACCAATCGCAATTCCATTACTTGCAATAATTCCCTTATATTGAGTATTCATAATTATCCTTCCCTAATTATCTATAAAAAAAAGGATACTAATCAGTATCCTTAAAAGTTTAGTTTTATTCTGATAAGTTTTCAATAAAATCTACTAATTCATCTGCAAATTTATCTTCATCTTCACCTTCAACAACTAAAGTGATTTCTGTTCCTTTAGCAATACCAAGGCTCATTACATTAAAGATTGATTTTGCATTTGCTTCTTTTCCTTCTTTGATAATTTTAACTTCACCTGGATAATTTTTTACAAATTGTACTAATGATGCAGCAGGTCTTGCGTGTAAACCTGTTTCATTTGTAATAACAACATTTCTTTCTGCCATAATAGCCTCCTCTTAGTTTATAATAATATTATAGTGTATAAAAAACGATTTTCAACTAACTTACTTACTAGATTCCCTCGCAACTATAGTGCAATCCATAACCCAATCATCATTTAAAATTTCATCTTCTTTTTTGATTCTTTTAATTAAGGCTCTTATAGATATAGCACCAATATCATAATAAGGGATAGCAACAGTAGTTAGATTTGGTCTATAAATGCTTGCAATAGATGAATCACCAAAACCTGCTACAGATAAGTCGTCAGGAACTTTTATTCCATTATCTGCACAATAATCTATAAAACCAATTGCAGCTTCATCATTCATCAGCGAAACTGCTGTGATATCATTTTCATTACAAATATTTATAGCTTCCCTACCTATGTTATACCCATCATTGCTGGTTATCCCATCAATTTTTACTACAAATTCTTCTTTTCCAAATTCTTCAACAGCTTCCTTGTAACCTGCAAGTTTTGCATTATTTAATACGTTATCAGCCTTATCACCAATGTATAAAATATTTGCATGCCCTTGCTCATATAAATATTTAGTTAGCTTATATTGTTCTTTTTTGTAGTTAACCTTTACTGTGTTTAACTTTTCATAAGCATGATACTTATCTAATAAGATAAAAGGTATCCTAGTTTCTCTTAACTTTAAAAGTGCTTCATGTGATAAATTTCTTGTAATGATGATAAAACCTTCTACTTGTTTTGTAGCTAAAAAATCAATTGAGTTATTTAAAGCATTTTCATCCCCATAAGAGCTTTGTAAAAGTATGTCGTATTTATATACTCTACCGATTTCTTCTATACCTCTTATAAGTTGAGCCATATATTCTATACCAATATCTTCTACTATAACTCCAACTAAGTTTGATTTTCTCATTACTAGAGATCTAGCTAATTCATTAGGTTTAAAATCTAATTTTGTAATGGCGTCTAATACTTTTTGCCTTGCTTCTGGACTAACTGGTTTTGAGTTATTCATAACTCTTGATACTGTAGATATAGAAACTCCGGCAAGTTTGGCCACATCTTTAATGGTTGGTTGCCCCATATTTACCTCTTTTCATAAAAAAAGGTCATCCTAAGATGACCCTTTGTTTTTATTATCTACCTGATATTACGTTTCTAACTATATCAACAACATCTACAACTAAGCTTGAGTAATCACCAACTGATGCAATTCCCGCACCAACTGTATCAATACTATCTATAGCTGTTTCGCCAACATAGTTTACAGTGTCTCTAATATCATCAGTGATACTATTAACGTTAGTCATTGTATCATTTGCTTTGGCAATTGCCATTCTTAAGTTAGGATCTTGAACAACTGTATTTACGTTGTTTACTAACATGTTAGCTTGATCAACAACTCCAGGAAGTTTATCAATTACTTGATCAATGTTATCTTCATTTTTATCTAGTACTCCGTGGATTTTTTTTACTAATTCGTTGGCACTTTTTAGTGTTAATATTAAGTAAACTAAAGCAATGATTCCAACTATAGTAAGAATAATATTTCCAAGAAGATTAAAATTAATTGTTAGCATTTAAAACTCCCTAGTTTTTCTTTTTATTTTCGATATCTCTTTTTACTTGTTTACCAGTAGCTTTAGCTTCATCTACTGCTTTTTCAGTATTTTCTTTTACTTCTTCTTTGCCTTTTTGAGCTTCATTTTTGATGTCGCTTCCTTTATCATCAGCAACTTCTTTAGCTTCTTTTGCACCAGATTTTACATCTTCTGCAACATCACTTGCTGTATCAGAAACTATTTTAGAAACTTCACCAGCTCCTTCTGCTAGGTTATCTTTTACATTACCAGCAGTTTCAGCTATTTGATCTCCAGTTTGTTTTGCTATTTCTTTTCCATAGTCAAAACCTTCTCTAACTGGTTCTAAGTCTGTGTAAGCTCTGTATTTGATATCTTCGTAGGTATCTTTTGCATTATCAACTAAATCAGAAGAAGTTTCTTTTACTGTTCTAATTGTTTCATCTAATGCTTCTCCGATATCTTCTCTAGTTTCTTTACCAGATTTTGGTGCTAATAAAACTCCAGCAGTAACTCCAACTAGTGCTCCAAGTAAAGCACCTTGAGTTCTCATTCTGCTATCATGGTTTTTAGCTTTCCAAATTTCATATTTGATTTCTCTTTGTTTTGCTCTTGCTTTGTCTTCAATATAATCTGCTATTGACATATATATCTCTCCTTTAAATTGTACTAATTGTTATATACCCAGTTAAGATTATTTATAACAATTACTTATAAAAAAATCCTAAGTTGGCCCTTACTTTAATACCTTCGTTTGTGTGAAGGTGGGCAAGCTGCCTAGTATTTCTGAAGTCCACTCAAAGGAGGCTTTCCATCCAAACTAGGACGACGCAATCCCTTATAAAAGTTGTAGGTTTAAATTCGGGCCTAAGCTCCTTAGGATAAATCAATTATAATATACTGTTAAAACTATTGCAACAAAACTTTTTCATAAAACAATTAAAGATATGTAAATACTAATGTTTTAACCTAGGAAAATTTTTGCAAATTTAAAGATATATCCTTATTAATATTTTACTATAGGATTTTTTATCTATGTTATAATGTCTATGAGAGGTATAGATAAATGACAAATGTTATCAATATTTTTAAAAATAGATCAAAATTTAGTAAGAGCGTTTTTTATAAAACTAAGCAAATGCTAGAAAAGCACGGATATGTTGTAAGTAATACTTATGATAAAAATGCTGTGTTAAATCTTGTAATTGGTGGAGATGGGACTTTCCTAAAGGCAGTCCATGATACAAACTTTACATCAATTCCTTTTATAGGGATAAATACTGGGCACCTTGGTTTTTACCAAGAAGTTGAAGTAAATGAAATCGAAGATTTTATCCTAGCTTTTAAAAATGGTCACTACCAGATAGAGGATCTCACTATTTTGCAATCTACAGTTAATAAAAAAAGAATAGAATCTTTAAATGAAGTGGTTGTAAAAAGTAATAAAAACCAAATAGTTAGGTTAAAAGTTTTTATAGACGGAAACTTTGTAGAAAATTTTTCTGGGGATGGACTTATAATAGCAACTCCTCACGGATCGACTGCCTATAATTTATCTTGTGGCGGATCAATCTTGCACCAGTCTTTAAAGGGATATTCTCTAACACCTATTGCACCTATTTATTCAAATTTAAATAATGCAATAATAAGCCCTATTGTCCTTCCAGAAGATGCTACTGTTGATATAGTAGTTTCCAAAAGAGATAACTACCATACTGTATTTATTTTTGATGGTAAGGAGTACTCTACAAAGGATTATAAAATCAATATTAGAGTATCTAATAACACAATAAAAAAGCTTATCCTTGATAAAAACCATTACTGGACAAATATCAAAAATAAGCTCATATAACTAGTCTAGGTTTACTTGGTTAAATATATCAACCAGTAAATTCCTAGCAATTGGTGCTACTGTTATACCACCTGTGTCAGCCGCATCTTCAATTACAATTGCTATTGCAATTTTTGGATCATAGGCTGGCGCAAAACCAACAAACCATGCATCTATAAATCCATTTGATTTATCAGTTGTTCCTGTTTTTCCAGCTACTTGAATCCCATCAATGTAAGCTGCTCTTCCTGTCCCCTCATTTACTACATCTACCATCATATCACGAATATTATTTGCATTTCTTTTACTTGTGACGATCGATAGTTTTTCATCTTTTGCTTTATAAACATTTTTTTCTTCTTTATCAGTTATAGTTTTTACAAGTTTTGGCTGCATCATAACTCCATCATTTGCAATGGTTGATGTAACCATGGCCATGTGAAGTGGAGTGGCTTGGGTTTTACCATAACCAAAACCTGTCATAGCTAAGTCTACTTGATTTAATTCTTTATAAGGTATTACAGAGTCATATTTTTCTAAATCAAAGGGATAAGATTTGTTAAACATATATTTATCTGTCATATTCATCAAAGTTTCTTTGCCCATATCATTTGTCTTTTTGGCAAAGTAAGTATTTGATGAATTTACAAAAGCACTTCTTAAATCGAGATGACCAAAAGAAATACCATCGAAGTTTTTGATTTCAAAGTTTTGTATAAGCTCTGAGCCAGTATCTTCATAATTCTCATCTATATTACTTTCTAGCATGGCATTTGCAGTTACAACTTTAAAGGTCGAACCTGGCCTATATAGTCCTGTTGTAGTTCTATTTACTAAAGGGCCATTGTTATTTGCAATAAGATTATCCCAATTTGCATCAATAGAGTTTGGATCAAAGGTAGGATTTGAAACCATGGCTAGGACATCCCCAGTTTTTGGATTCATCACTACAGCTGCTCCCACATAGTTACTCATATAATTATAAGTAAGGTTTTGAATATTTTGATCTATAGTTAGATGCAGGTCATTGCCCACATCATTGGTTACCACCATTTTTCTAAAGTTACTCATGTTTTCATCTCTAAGATTTAGTAACCAATTATTGAAAGTTTTTTCAATACCAGTTTTCCCATAGCTTTTTGATGTATATCCTGTTATTGTAGATGCAGCCTTGCCATAATTGTAGTGACGGACTTGGTTGCCGTTTTGATCAATATCACTATAAGCTAATATATTACCATTTTTATCAAAAATTTTACCACGGGCTATATTTTCTTCATTGACCCAGTTTCTACGATTGTTTTCATTACTTGCTACAGTCTTTGCTTTAAATAGTTCAAAATAAACTAAATATAAGGCAAGGCCCATAAATAAAACTACAAAGAAAATCATAACAAAAAGTAAGCGCTTGTTTAAGGTTGATTTAGATAAGACCTTTAGCTCGCGGCTATTTTTTAGCCTTTGCTTTTCTTCTTGTTTTTTTATTTTATCTATAAAACTTTCTTTTTGGGCTCTTTTTTTGCTAGCCTTACGATTATTTTTATCACTCATCTATCTCATCTCCATATTTAATATCGCTTGCACAATATTGTAAGCAACCAAGGAGGATAAAACCAGAAAGCATAGATGACCCCCCTTGAGAAATAAAGGGCAAGGTTACACCTGTAAGTGGAATTATTTTTAATACGCCTCCAAGGATTATAAAGGTTTGAAAGGCAAATAATACGCCTATGCTAAAGGCTAATATGCTAAAAAATTTATCTTGCTGGGTTAGGGATATTTTAAAGGCTCTGTATACCAAAATCATAAATAAAAGTATAACAGCAAGCCCCATAAATACACCCATTTCCTCTGAAATAGCAGAAAAAATAAAGTCAGATTCTGCTACAGGAATATAATCTGGATGGCCTAGACCAATGCCTGTTCCAAATAATCCCCCACTAGCCGTAGCAAATAAAGCTTGGGTTATCTGATATCCTGTAGCATTTATATCAGACCATGGATCTAGCCAAGTAGCAACCCTTATTCTAACATGGCCAAACATAAAGTAAGCCAAAATCGAACCAAAAATCATAGCTACTATATTTATAGTAATAAGCACCCTATCTTTTTCATATACAAATTGGGCAAGTATCATTAACCCAAAAAATATAAGAGCTGTCCCTAAATCTTTTTGTAAAAATAAAAAACCTATAAAAATATAAATTACTACATTCATATAGTATCTACCAAAGGGTTTCATAGATATTTCATTATATCTAGAATAGAAGCTCGCCACAAAAAAAGCTAGGGGCACCTTTATAAATTCTGATGGCTGGATTGTGATAGGTCCTAAAATGATCCAGTTTTTTGCCCCACCAATGTATGAACCAAATACTAATGTAGCCATAAATAAGCCAACAGATATTATTACATAAAATAAACTTATCTTATTCCAAAAATTAAAAACTTTGAGAATAAAAAAAGTTAAGAAAAATAGAACTATCCCTATTAAATAAAATTGTAATTGTCTTTTACCATAGGAGGGGTCAAGCCTATAAATCATGGCTACTCCTATGGCAAAAAGCATATTAACTATCATTAATAGTATATTATCAGCCTTGGTAATTTTTGGTGTAAGTATTGTAGATAAAACAATTACAACCAAGATAGCAAGGTAGGTGTAAAAATCAGTGGCTGAGAGATTTGATACATTAAATATCAAAGCCAAAGATAGGGCCAAAAATGAAAATATAAAAAGTAAAAATATTGATTTTCTAATGTACTTTTTCTCTTTTTGTTCTACATCAATAGTATTAAGCATTCTCTTCACCTTGGATAAATAAGAATTGGAGCTGGCCAATATGGATTATGTCATTTGACTTAAGCTCTATGGCATCCTCAATCCTTTCATCGTTTAAATATGTTCCATTTGCAGAATCTAGATCTTCTAGAAAATATATATCTTCATCTTGGATGATGCGGGCGTGAAATTTGGACAGGTACTTATCCTTGATGCAAATACTATTTCTATCATCACGGCCTATGGTATTATCCTCCCCTATAAAGTAATACTCTTGGACTATAAATCTAAAACCATCATTTCTATTTAGAAGTTTTAAATAAGTGTCTGATTCTTGCTCCTTTTTTAAGGTAGTTCTTACATCATAATAAATTATTCTTATGATCGAATATATAAAATAAAAAACCACTATGACAAATATGTATTTTAATATTGTTGAAAATAATTGGTACAAGGTTAAATTTCCTATAACCTGTACTGAAAAAACATCATCAACAGCTTTCAAAAATTTTTCCATATAAACCATCCTTTACGATTTGTATATATTTTACCACATATGATTTATTTTTGAACTTTATAAAAATAAGTAAAAAAAACTAGGGCCTAGGCCCTAGTCTTTTTTTATTCTACGCTATCAATAATTTTTTGCATTTCGCTAATTAGTTTCTCTTTTTTATCATCAGCTGCTTTTAAGTTATCAGTTGATACTGCATTTATATAAAGTTTTATTTTTGGCTCTGTACCTGAAGGTCTAATTGCTACCCAAGATTCATCTTCAAAGTAATACTTTAATACATTTGATTTAGGCAAGCCTGTTTCATCTAACTTATAATCTATAACTTTCTTTGTTTCTAAACCTGCTAATGATTCTAATGGATTATTTCTAAATTCTTCCATTATTCTACCTATACGAGCCTTTCCATCTAAGCCTTGAAGGGTAATAGATATAACATCATTAGAATAATAACCATGTTCTTTATATATATCATCTAAAACATCTAGTAAAGATTTACCTTGTTTTTTATAGTAAGCTGCCATTTCAGCTATCATCATTGCTGAGTTTACAGCATCTTTATCTCTTACAAAATCTTTGTAGTTATAGCCAATTGATTCTTCAAAACCAAAGATAAATTTGCCATCTCCTGTTCTTTCAAGCTCATTTGCTACTGCATAGATATTTTTAAAACCTGTTAGAACATCATATTTTTTAACTCCATATTTCTTAGCAATAGGAGCTATCAGATTACCTGTTACTATAGATTTGACTACTGCCCCATTTTCTGGAAGTTCACCGTTTTTATCAAGGGCTTCTAAAATGTAGTTTGTAAGTAGGGCACCAATTTTATTTCCAGTTAAAAATATAAATTCACCATTACCATCATTTACTTCTACAGCACATCTATCTGCATCAGGGTCAGTTGCAAGAAGTAAATCTGCTCCCACTTCTTTTCCTAATTTTTCAGAATATTCGAAGGCCGCTGGCATTTCTGGATTTGGATAGCCCACTGTTGTAAAGTCTGGGTCTGGATTTTCTTGTTCAGCTACAACATGGATATTTTTAAAGCCACGTTCATCTAAAATCCTACGAACTAATTTATTTCCAGTACCATTTAATGGTGTATAAACAATATTTATATCTTTATCTATGTCTTCATTTATAGTACAAGCTAGTATTTCTTTTACATAGTCTTCTACTACACTATCTGGCACCCACTCTATAATCCCATCTGCTAAGCCTTTTTCAAAGTCTATACGTGGGATTTCAAAAAAGTCTGGATGTTCTGCTATATGACCTAAAATTTTATCTGCAGTTTCATCTAATATTTGACTACCTTCAGCGTTATAAGCCTTATATCCGTTATATTCCATTGGATTGTGACTTGCTGTAATCATAACCCCTGCTGAAGTTTTTAAATGTCTTACAGTATATGATAAAACTGGTGTAGGTTCAATTTCTTTATATATATAAACTTTTATCCCATTTGCCGCAAAAACTTCCGCTGTAATTTTTGCAAATTTTTCTGATTTATGACGTACATCATAGGAAATAGCCACACCAGCTTTTTTTGCATCATCTCCCATTTCAGCAATGGTATCTGCAAATCCTTGGGTGGCTTGGGCAACCATGTATTCATTCATACGATTAGTACCAGCACCAAGTTTTCCCCTAAGACCTGCTGTTCCAAATTCTAAAGAGCTATAAAATCTGTCTTTTATCTCTTCATCATTATCTTTTATTTCTTCTAATTCCTTACGGGTTAATTCATCAAATTTTTCATTATTTAACCATAAGTCATAATTTTTTTTATAATCCATTTTTATCTCCTAATATATTTTATATACATTAACTGATAGCCTATCAAGGACTAGGTCCTCTACCCTACTATTACTTTTACCCTCTTTGCCAAAAATCTTATCCATAATAAAATTATGGTAGCCTATAAATGATCTCAGATTTTTATTATCTATATATTTATCCTCATTTGAAGCATTAATTGCTATTAAAATATAAGATTCAACTGACTTTATTTTATAAATGATAAGACTATCTTCTATATTTTCCATAAAGCTTAAACTTTCCCTAATAGCAACTGGATTTATTTTATTAAACACTTTTATATCTTTTCTTAGAGCTATCAAATCTTTTGTATAGTTAAAAATTTCAATATTTTCTTCCTTTTCCTTCCAATTAATGGCATTTATAAATAAGGGAGAATTATAGGAATTTCTATCATTATTTTTACTATGATTAAATTCATTGCCCTCATACAAAAATGGTTTACCAAAGGATAATAAAACAAGTCCTAGGGCAAGTTTAACATAAGCATCTATATTTTCTAGATCAGTCAAGGATATTTGTAATTTATCGTATAAAATCAAATTGTCATGGCAATTAAAATAATTAATAGACTCTGATGCATAGTCTGCAAATCCCCATCTTTTGTCATCATAGTGAATGGATCCAGCTATCCCTTCTTCTATAATTGGTTTTAAATAGTGGGCTCCCTGGATATATCCTATTCCAAAAGAGTCAGTATCACCTTTTATAGCATCCCTATAAATATCATTAAATACTCCAAAACCCTGAGACTTTTGAGAACCTTTTAAAGTCTGTTTTTCATAAGGCAAGGTAGTACCTAAAGCCATCCAGGGTTCGCCATATATGATAAGATTAGGATTTATTTTACGTAGTTCTTTTAGCGCAATTTTTATAGTATCTACATCTACTAAAGCCATAAGATCAAAGCGAAATCCATCTATTTTATATTCCCTCACCCAATGTTTTAGAGAATCTATTATTAACTTTCTAACAAAGGGACTTTCACTAGCTAGTTCATTACCCACTCCAGATCCATTTGAAAATGTCCCGTCCTTATTCATTCTATAATAATAATTTGGTCCTAGGGTATTTAAATTTGAATCATAAGACTTAAAAGTATGGTTAAAGACAACATCCATAATTACCGCTATATTTTCACTATGGATAGCCCCAATCATTTTTTTAAGTTCTATTATTCTTGATTTTGGATTTGTTGGATCGCTTGCATAGGAACCTTCTGGAGCAAAATATAATTCTGGATCATAACCCCAGTTATAGTTATCATCATCAAAAAATCTTTCCCTACTTTCATCTACACTAATAAAATCGTAGATAGGAAGTAATTGCACATGAGTAATGCCTAGTTCTTTTAAATTTTCAAGTCCTGTTTTAAAGCCGTTGTAGTGGGTGTTTTTTTCTGTAAGTCCTAAAAATTTCCCTTTATTAAGAACTCTACTACTTTTATCTGCGGTGTAATTTTTAACAGACATTTCATAGATAATAGCTTCTTGTTCAAGTATTTGTGGAACTTTAGAATTTTTAAAACCAGTGGGGTTAGTTTTTTCCATATCGCAAACTACCGAGTACATACTATTTATAGAACTGGTATAAGAATATGGATCTGTCACTTCGTACTTATCATTTACTAGGTAGGTATAATAATAACCATCTAGGTCCCCACCTATACTTAGTTCCCAAACTCCCCACTCATTTTGTTTCATAGGATATATATCTTTTCTGGGATTCTTATAATTAGTGGTTAAAGCTAATTTTACATCTACTTCTGGTGCGAATACTCTAAATATAGTCTTGGTTTTACTATAAATGGCACCCAGCTTATAATCTTTTATATCATCATAGGTTAAATCTTTATAATTTTTTATCAAAACAAGTTTCCTTTTTTAAGTATTCAAGGTTAAATTCATTGGCCCACAAAATATTTTTTACTTGATTTTTAGTCCATTTTTCCTTATCAAGAAAATCTTTTGAAGCATTTTCCCTTATTTTAATTAAATTCTCCAAATCTAAAAGTACTTCAAAGGAATCGTTGTAAAGCAAGATTTCTCTATATAGATTTTTAAAGTCGTAAGGGAGGTTTTGTTGGCTTTCATTTAACAAGTTTTCTAATGTATATTTTACTACTTGGTTTTGATAAATGATATCACTAGCCTTATAGGTGTTATTAGCATTCCTATTTTTATAAGTTTTGTAGGTGTCTGGGAATAAATAAAAGTCATTTGCTTTTTTTAGATTATCAACTATCCCACCCTTAGTTGAGATGATATTTGCCATATTGAATAAGGAATTTAGCATATCAAAGTTTTGATTATCATATAAGGGATAGGTTAGATTTGAATAGATATCACAAGCTGGATATAACATTCTTAGATCGCTAACTGTAACATCTTCCACATAGACTATTTTTATTTTTTCTCTGATAATCTTATCTGATTCAATTAATTTTTTTAGAGCTAGGATAAATTTTATAGTCTCTTTGGCTATAAAATACCCTTCATTGGCCTTGCCAGAAAAAATAAAGGTAGTTGGGATAAAGTAGGCATTTCTGTTATCTCTTAAGTAATAATATTGGTAGGCAATAGCAAGGGCATTTAAAATCTGCCTTTTACTCTCATGCATTATAGATAGTTGCATATCAAATATAGAATAAGGATTTATATCTGTTTCTTTTTGTCCTAAAAATTCTATCAACCTATTTTTGTTTGCTAATTTGATATCATCAAGCCCCGACAAAAAAGTACTATCGTTCTCATACCTACTTATTTTTTTAAAATTATTATAGTCTGTTATAGCTAATCCGTAATCCTTAAAATAAGTTGTAAGTTTATCATTAGCACTTTTACCATACATTAGCCTATCAGTACCTAAATTTATATGGGCGTTTTGTTTATTGGACCCTTTATTTTCCGCTAAGATTTTTGATAAAAATAGGTAGTCTTTGCTTAGGGCTAAGTTTATATTTTTAAATACCACATAGCCATCTTCTATAAAGGGTTTAAAATCAATATCTCCTGCTAACTCATTTTGCACATCCATTATAGTAGCAAATACATCTTCATTTAATTTTCTAATCTCATCTACAGGATATCTTTCTAAGGAATCATCTGTTACTGAAAAAACCAAATGATAAAAGATTTCCCTAGTATAGGCTATGGCCTTTTTTATAGTAAATTTATAGTCATAACTTAGAATTCTTATAAATTCTATAAGGGCTAAGCTTGGGTGAATATCATTTATTATTACATTTGTTTTTTCATTTATTAGATTTATATCTTCATAATACAAGATATACCTACGAACAAAGTCTCTTATAGCTGATGCAGCAAAAAAGTATTCTTGTTTAAGTCTTAAAATCTTTCCTTCATAACTAGAATCATCGACGTATAAAAACTCAGTTATAGAACTATTATTTATATAATCGTCATAGGCCTCTAAGATTTCACCCTTTGAAAACTTATTTATATTTACATCCTTTGGAGATTCTGCCTTAAATAATCTTAGGGTATTTATAAAACTTGCATCATTGGATATAACTGGCATATCGTAGGTAACTGTCTTGTGCCTTTTTCCATATATTTCTATTTCATTGGTAAAAGATTTTTTGTGCTCCCAGTTTGAGCCATACCTTAGCCATGAGGAAGCCTCCTCTGTTTGCATCCCATCTTTTATAACTTGTTTAAAATTACCAGATTCATAGCGCAAGGCATAGGCTGTTGCCTTTATTTTTTTATTTGACAACTCGTTTATAAGATAAGATGAACCCATACCCATATCTCCTATACCTAAGCCTGGTTCAGGATCTAAAGATAAAATATCCTTATAGGAAAAACCCATTTCATCTAAGGCAGCTTTTATATCACCTTCTAAGTCTAGTTTATAAATAGCGTTAGACAAAAATCTACCCGGCAAGTATTCAAAACTTAGAATATAAACTTCATAGCCTTCCTTAATTTTTTTAGTATCAACCCAAGTTTTGCCGATTATTTCCATAAGATACCTACATAGGCAGTCGTATATTTCGTTATCTCTGGCTGTTTTTATGTCTTTAGCATAAAAAGAATACAAATAATTTTGTATTCTTTCTATAATAATATCTTTATTTTTTTGCATATTAGGCTTTGATATCCTCATATAAATCTAAGTATTTGCCAGCTGACATTTGCCAGTCTATATCTTGGCTCATGGCATTCTTTACTAAACTATTATGGGTTTCTTTATCATTTTTATAAACGTTAATAGCGTTTTTTATAGTAAATAAGAGCTCATGGGCATTTATATTTGCAAATGAATAACCAGTCCCATCTCCTGTGTATTCATTATAAGGAATTACTGTATCCTTTAATCCTCCAGCTTCTCTTACTATTGGTAATGTTCCATAGCGCATAGCAATTAATTGGCTTATGCCGCATGGTTCTGAAATAGATGGCATTAAGTAAAAATCACTTGCGGCATATATTTTGTGGGCTTCAGCTCCACCAAAATAAATCCTACTTGCCATTTTTTCTGGATACTTCCAAGCAAAGTATTTAAACATTTCCTCGTAAGTATAATCCCCTGTTCCGAGTAACACAAACTGGATATCTTCTTGTAAAAGCTCTTCTAGGATAAAACGAATTAAATCCATACCCTTCATCTCGTTTAATCTAGAAACAAGACCTATAACTGGCACATCTTCTCTTTTTGGCAATCCATATAATTCTTGGATAGCAAGTTTGTTTAAAACTTTTTTATCAATAGAATTTATATCATACTTTTGATCTATCAATGAATCTGTTGCTGGATTCCATTCATCATAGTCAATCCCATTTACTATGCCAGATAGTTTATAGTCATATTGCCTTATAACACCATCTAGGCCTTCTCCATAAAATGGATAGTGAATCTCCCTAGCATAATTTTTCGAAACAGTATTTACAGCTGTAGCATGGATAATGCCTGCTTTCATAAAGTTTATAGCATCATAATATTTTAAATCATTTTCATTAAAGTACGACCCATCAAGGCCTGCTAGGCGTAGATATTCTGGATCAAAAATACCCTGATATTTTAAATTGTGAATGGTAAATAAGGTTCTGATATCATCAAAATAACTATCCCCGCGTCTATAATCATTCACAAAAACATTGACCATAGCAGTATGCCAGTCATTTGAGTGGATAATGTCAGGTTTAAAATTAATTTCCTTGCCTAAAAGTGTACAAACTTTTGAGAAAAATATAAATCTCTCAGCATCATCGTCAAAACCATAAGGACTTTCACGATCAAAGTATTCTAGGTTGTCAATAAAATAATATTTAACCCCATCAAAATCTAGGCCATATACTCCGGCATATTGGTGTTTCCAGTCAAGATCTACAAAAAATTCGGTAATTTTTTCCATTTTTGCCCTATAGGCTTCATCAATAGTGCTATATAAGGGCAAAACCACTCTAACATCTGCTCCAAGTTTTATAAGTTCTTTTGGAAGAGAACCTGCAACATCTGCTAGTCCTCCTGTTTTTATAAATGGCACTGCTTCACCAGTTAGATAAAGGATGTTCATTAATAACTCCAATCCTCTAAAATTTCATTCTTACTTGATACATATGGATGGGATCTGTTACCAAATAACTTTACATTTCTACCAACTTGAGTACTTTTTTCTGCAATAACAAAATTAAGGATTGCTTCATCACCTATAACGCTGTCTTGAAAGATTACAGAGTTTTTAATCACTGCACCTTTTTTAACATTTACTCCCCTAAATATAATAGAATTTTCTACTTCTCCTTCAATAATAGCTCCATTTGCTACTAGTGAATTTTTAACCCTACTATTTTTTGTATATGAAGTAGAAGGCTCATCTTTTGATTTTGTATAAACTAGGCCATCCTTATAAAATAGATTGTTAAAATAGTCTCTATCAAGTAATTTTAGATTTGCATCAAAGAAAGAATAAGCATCCATAATAATTTCTAATTGATTATCTATATGATAAAAATCTAGGTCTAATTTTTCTGGGAATTCAAAAATAGCTGTTAAAAGAGTTGATATACTATTTTTTTCTTCAGCGTACCTTAGAATTCTTATAAATAAGTCTCTTTTTATCAGAATAGATCCAGCAAATAAGTCGAATTCTTCGCTAGTTCCTAAATTTAGGCCAGCGCTGACTGGTTTTCCATCTTCACTAGAATTTATTATCTTACGATTTAAGAAAAAACCATCCTCATCAAAAGTTTTTTTGGTGAAAATTAAGGCATCTTTACCCTCACTTCTTAATCGTTCCTTAGCATCTCCTATATCTACTTTGTTAATATACATAGGATTTGTGATAAATATATACTCAGCATTGCTATTTTCAAAGGCCCTTATGGTATCAAAGTATGTTTCAATTTCGGTTGGATTTGTTATATCATAATTTGGAGGATTTATTGTAAGACCCCCACGTCTTCTGTTTAGCTCCCAACTACGTCCATCACCTATGTGATCAAGAGTAGATCGCATTTTATTTCCAGCATATAAAATTACATTGCTAATATCATAGTTAGTTAAATTTGATAGAGTAAAGTCAATAATCCTGTATCTTCCAGCAAAGGGAAGCATATAATCAGGTCTTACCTTACATAATTCTCCATAATCTGCTGGATTAAATTCTGAACTATATACTAATGCTAAAATATTATCCATATTATTCCTCCTCGATACCTTCAGAACTTACTAGATAGACCTTATCAGTACCACTTTCACCGATATTTTCATTTATTTCTATATCTTCAGCAACGACACAATTATAAATCTTATATCCTGACTTTACTTTTGATCCATTTAGTAAAACAGAATTATATACTTCTGCCCCCTCTTCTATAGTTACATTTGAGAAAAGAACAGAGTTTTCTACTTTACCATCTATAACACAAGCCTCATTTACCAAAGCATCATTTAATGTTCCCTTTTGGCCTATTCTATGTGGTGGTAAGTTTAGGCTGGTTGTATATATTTTCCAATCCTCATCATAAATCCCAAGTTCGTTGCTAGGATTAATTAAATCTAGATTTGCCTGCCAATAACTTCTTACAGTTCCTACATCCTTCCAATAACCATCAAATTTATATACATAAAGTGGTGCGCCATCAGCTAGCATTTTTGGAATAATATCTTTTCCAAAGTCATTTGATGAGTCTGGATTTTCATTATCTTCTATAAGTGCTTTTCTTAAAACTTTCCAGTTAAATACATAAATCCCCATAGAAGCTAGGTTTGATTTTGGATTTTCTGGTTTTTCTTCAAATTCGGTAATTTTTCCATCTTCATCAGTATTCATAATACCAAATCTGCTTGCCTCATCCCAATCCACTTCCATAACGGCAATAGTAGCATCTGCTCCTTTTTCCTTGTGGATATCTAAAAGATTTCTATAATCCATTTTGTAAATATGGTCACCAGATAATATCAAAACGTATTCTGGATTTACAAGATCAAGGTAGTTTATATTTTCATAAATAGCACTGGCAGTACCTTCAAACCATTTCCCACCTTCTTCAGTATAATATGGAGAAAGTATACGAAGTCCACCGTGGTTTCTATCATAGTCCCAAGCTGAACCTATACCTAAGTGACGGTTTAATAACTGTGGTTTATATTGGGTTAAGACACCTATATCTTTTATTTCTGAATTTGTGGAATTACTTAGGGCAAAGTCTATTATTCTGTATTTTCCACCAAAAGGAACTACAGGCTTTGCCATATCTTTTGTCAATGCTTTAAGTCTTGACCCTTGGCCTCCAGCTAAAAGCATTGCTGCTGTTTTATTTGAGTTTCTCATATGCCCTCCTTCACAAATGACTTTATTATATGCTATATTAATACCCTAAAGTAGGAGTAAAAAGATAAAAAAACCTTTTCTTAATATATATTTTACAAAATTTGTCCAGCTTTGACAATAAAATGAGTTAAAAGTATAGTAAAAGTTACATGGGGATGCCATGGTTTCGACGTGGTCGAAGAATTATTAGTAGCAAGTCGAGTGTGGAACGTAAATCCACAGTTTAAATATAAACGCAAACAATAATAGCGAAGCTAACTTCGCACTAGCTGCCTAAGAATCTGGTAGCAATGAATTGTAGGTTTGTCGCGAACTTACAATTTGTTTCATAATTTTAGCGACAACTAATATACCTAAGCTTTGCAGTATATTCAGTAAGATGAAGCTAGCATAAAAACTATTTGTAAGTTTATCAGTTTTTATGCGAATCTTTTAAATTTACTAAACTTGTAGAGGCTAATAAGGAGACTTCCACGGACATGGGTTCGACTCCCATCATCTCCACCATATTTGGCCAATAAGCCATAATAAGTAAATTATAGATATTGAAATTTAAAATGTTACAAAAAAAGAGCCCTAAATGGGCTCTAATTTTTTTCTTATTTTTCATAATATAAGTCATCATCAGGTATATTTTCCCCAACTAGCGACTCATCTAAATCATTTAATTTATCAAGAAAGACCTTATAGGTTCCCTTCATTGTATCTTCATCTATAAATACTGGGTTTGACCTTTGTAAAGATATTTTTGCTTGTTCTTTTGTAATATCATAAGCTTTTAGTATATCTTCTGAAACTTCTATATCAAAATCATCATCTTCTAACTTTTGAGTACTTTCTTTATAATCTTCTAAAAAATTAACAAATTCAATTTTATTATTTTTTAAATAATCCTTATTTACAATGATTATCTCACTAACAAACTCTCCCTTTGCAATTGGTAGTAAGTTTGCTAAATCTGATTGAAAATAATCTTTATCTTCTATTTTTGTAAGGTACGGATCAGATAGGATGGTCATAAAGTTGCTTGTCTTATCCATCTTATCTAAAATCTCATCCATACTTTTATAGTATTCTAAGTTTAGCCTTAAAAATAAACTAGCAGGACCTATTTTTTTATCTAATATTTCTGCAAGGTTAGTAACTGGATCTGGTATTAGGAAATTTTTGCCCATCAAATCTTTTTGATTGTTCACAAAAAAGTCTGAGACTATATGGATATTATCTAACTGAGTTATGGCTGCTATTTCTATGCCTTGATTAGTTTTATCATAAAAATATGGTCCTAAATATCCTGGTACAATTGCAATATCAAAATCCCCATTTTCTATTTGTTGATAGTTTGGATTTTTTGAAATATTATAAGAAGTATCCTCTGAGTCTTTCATTTTATCTATTACTACCTTTGATGTAAAGGTACTAGCGTTGATGCTTAACTCATCTTTTTTGGCTTCTTCTTTTTCAACTTCTATTACTTGAGTTTCTTCTGTCTTTACTTCTTCTTTTTTGCTACAACCAGGAACTATCGCAAATAGTGCTAGGGCTACTAATAATTTTAATACTTTAGTCATGGATTTCTCTCCTATCCTCTATAGCTCTTTCTAAGGTGAGTTGGTCGAAGTATTCCAGATTAGACCCTACAGGTATACCTTGGGCAATTTTTGTTACTCTAACATTTTTCTCATTTAAAAGGCTGGTTAAAAATAAAGCTGTGGTTTCCCCTTCTATTGTAGAAGAAATCGCAAGGATAATTTCTTTTATCCCCTCACTTTCGATTCGATTTAGTAGTTTATCTATATTTAATTCATCTGGACCTATGCCATCTGATGGGGAAATCAAACCACCAAGGACATGGTATTTGCCATGAAATGCGCCTGATTTTTCTATAGCTATCAAATCTTTTACATCTTCTACTATACAGATAAAATCTTCTTCTCTTGTTATATCCTTACAAATATCACAGATTTCTGCTTCTGTAAGATTACCGCATATCTGACACCTATGAATTTTTTCTTTTACTTCCATCAAGGCCTTGGAAAAATCTTTTATATCAGCTTCATCTCGCTCTACAATATTCATCGCCAGCCTTTCAGCTGACTTTCTGCCTATGGTTGGAAGTTTTTGAAACTCTTCTATTAAATTATTTAAACTTTCTGGAAAGATTGCCATTACATAAATCCAGGTATGTTTAGCCCACCTGTTAGTTTGCCCATAGTTTGGCCGCTGTATTCATCCGCTTTGTTTAAAGCATCATTTACAGCTGCGATTACAAGATCTTCTAGCATTTCACTATCTTCTGGGTCTATTACATCTTCATCTATTTTTAATGCAATTAATTCTTTTTTTCCATTTACAGTTGCTGTTACAACTCCACCGCCAGATGTAGATTCAAATTCTTTTTCTTCGATATCTTGCTGAGCTTTTTCCATCTCTGCTTGCATCTTTTTAACTTGTTTCATCATATTATTCATATTTCCGCCACCTGGGAATCCGCCTCTTGCCATAATTTTCTCTCCTATTCTATAATTAATTCATCTCCAAAGATATCTAATAGTTTGTTAGAATAATCTTTGCTTTCTTCTTTAATCTCTATTTCTTCTTTTTTTTTATCTTTAACATTACTTATATTATTGTTCATATTATCGTATGAATCAATAGTAAACTTATAATCTGCCTTTAAGATGTCTTTTAAATTCTTTTCTATATCATCTATTTTTGATACTATAAAAAAATTATAAAAGTCTTCTTTGATGTAAAGGATAAAGTTGTTATTAATTATCCTATAATTAAAGCCTTCATCAGTAAATAGACCATTTATAACTCCACCAGCCGTTTTTACTAGCATGGTTTTTATTTTTTCTTCCTCAACAGATGTTAAGGAACTACTAGTGGTTGGTGAAACTTCTTCATTTTCTTCTACTCGCGGTGCTTGTTCCGTATTTTTAGCATCTATATTAGTATTATCATTTACTTCAGGAATCTCTCTATTAACTGATACCTTAGTCTTGTTTAAATCTAGATTGGCTAGTTTATTTTCCACTACTTTATTAATGGTATCTATAAAATCATCACCTGTATTTTTTTCTAGATAGCTTATCCTAGAATCTAGGTTATCTATATTTTTTAAATTTAATAGCCTTAGTATACAAACTTCAGTGAGCACATCTGTATTTTCTGTAAGCTTCATCTTATTATTATATTCTATAAGTATATCTAGATAGTCTCCTAGCTCACCATCAGTTATATCTGCTGATCTTTTAGCTATAAAATCTTTATACTCATCATTATCAAAATATGACTTATTGCCTGTAAGCTTAAATATTAAAATATCATTAAAATAAGATATTAGGCTATCCATTATATCTTTATTGGACTTGTTATTAGCTCTTAAATCAAATAAGCCTTCCAAACTTATTTTTGAATCTTTTGCTATAATCGCACCAGTCAGTTTATCTACATCATAAAAATCCACTACACCTAGTAAGGATTGGACTTTTGCTAAATCATAAGACTTTTCTCCAAAAGAAACTACCTGATCTAGGATGCTAAGTGCATCACGCATGGCTCCATTTGCTTTTTTTATAACAAGCTCGATGGCCTCCCCATCCATGTTAACATCCCTATCTTTTAGGATTTTATCTATTTGAGTCTTAATATTTGAATCATCTATTTTACTAAACTCAAACTTTTGGACACGGGATAAGATTGTGCGGGGTACTTTTTCTATTTCAGTTGTTGCTAGTATAAAAACTAAATGGCTTGGTGGCTCTTCCATGATTTTAAGTAAGGCGTTAAATGCCTCACGGGTTATCATATGGGCCTCATCTATAATATATACCTTATACTTTAATTTATTTGGTGGATAGATTACATTATCTTTTAGGTTTCTTATATCATCTATCCTACGGTTACTGGCAGCATCCATTTCTACTACATCGATAGTAGCTTCTTCTTCAATGGCCTTGCAGTTTTCACATTCAAGGCATGGCGATCCATCTTTGGGATTTAGGCAATTGACTGCTTTTGCAAATATTTTTGCACATGAAGTTTTTCCTGTACCACGTTCGCCAGAAAATATATAAGCATGGCTTATCTTGCCAGTTTTTACTTGATTTTTAAGGACAGTTGTTACCCTATCTTGGCCCAAAACTTCATCAAAAGTCTTTGGCCTATATTCTCTATATAATGCTTTTGCCATAATTTTCCTTTCTAAAACATTATACCATATGTAAAATTTTTGCATTTAGAAAAATTCATAGTATAGTTTAATATGTTAATCGTATGGAGAGCTGTCCGAGCGGTTGAAGGAGCACGATTGGAAATCGTGTATACATCTTTCATGTATCATGGGTTCAAATCCCATGCTCTCCGCCATGCACTAGATGGGGAACTAGCGATGCCTTGTAACCTGCAATTCGCTATAGCAGGGTCGAATTCCCAGCTAAGGGATATTATCTAACTACAAGCCTATATAAACTAGCGTTGACTACTAGGTCTTGCGCAACAGGAAACTATGAACCATGTCAGGACGGGAACGTAGCAGCATTAAGTAGACCTTTCTGTGTGCCGCAAGGTCACCTAGTACGAGCTAGGCTTATATAGATACTCTAGTGAGATTTTATTTCGAAGCTGGGTGTGCTTTACATAACCTCGAGGTTTAATCTCGGGGTATTTTTTTACTTTATTTTTCTTTTAAGGTAGTTTATAATCTTAATAAGGAGCTTAAATATGATAGGTAAAAATATAGAAAAAATGTTTAAAGAGCCTACCGAAAATATAATGATTCCTGCAAGTGATGTGGCTATAGTACGTGAAGATGACTCCCTAGTCCATGCCATCCTTGTCCTATCTTCTTCTGGCTATCAAACTATCCCAGTTTTAGATGATGAAAATAGAGTAAGAGGACTAATTTCTATTTCTAATATAGTTACAAGTACAGAAGATTTATCTATTTTTGATGAGGATAAGCTTGCTCAAATCAAAGTAAATAAGGTAATGAATCAAGTTGTGCCTATACTATTTGACAATTATAATCTAGAAGATGTTTTAAGGTTGATAATTAATAATAATTTTATCTGTATCACCCATAAAAATGGATATTTTTTAGGAATTATCCCTAGAAAAATAATCTTAGAAAGATTTACAAATATAGCCCATAACTTGGAAAATCAATATACATTAAAACAAAAATAATAAGAGGATGAGTTGTTACTTATCCTCTTTTATTTTAAAAATCGCTGATCCAAAGGGTCTTATATTTATAAAATCATTCTTATTTAAAATGCCATTTACATTGCCAGATCCCTTATAGGCTAGAGCTTCTGTATTTATTAACTCTTCTAGCTTATAAGGGGTAGGGATTTTGTATTCTAGGTCTGTTAAATTTATTATAACCAATAATTTATTATCATCAAAGGCCTTTATAAAAGCATAAATACTATAGCCACCTATATCAAGAAGTTTTGTAGTTGATTCATTACTCGATAAGGCCTTTTCATTTTTATATAGGCTAGTTAAGTCTTTGTAAAAATCATTAAAAGTTAAATTTTCATCACTTTTCGTCTTCAAACTAGTTTTATCAAAAACAGAAAAGGTTTTAAAACTTGCTAGTTCATCTCTCATAAATATCATTTTTGATGAATTTAGCGAGTATAAAAAGGTAATGAGAGTTTTTAATTGGCCTATCTTATCTTCTCCGTACATTTTCATAGCTAGGCTTGCTTCATCTAAAAAGGCTTCCACATATGAAAAACCTAATACCTTTTTTGAGTTATCAGCTATTATTAAATTTTGTATATCTCTTTTATAGTTGTCGCGCTCAAAAGGAGATTTTTGCATAATTCTTAAAATTTTTCTAAAACTTAAATCATAGACATAATCAAAATCTAAATCAAGATTGTAGATACCATTAAAGCTTGCAAGAGCATAAGACTTATTTTTATGAATGATATTAATAATTTCTCTTAATAAATCCATCCAATCTTGGTTAATTCCCCTATCCTCTTGGCCCTGCCAGTAAATGGCATTTTCTATATTAGCAAAAACTAAGCCGTCTAAATTATATTCTTTTAACCAATAATTAACAGCAGAGAGGATATAAGACCTACTGGTGGTCTTACTTGGATCAATATTTAAACCACCATAAAAATTGTATTTTATATCCAAAGAATCATAGGTATAGAGGTTTGTTCCATCGAAGTTATCAAATAAATAAGGGCTTTCATCAATTTCGTATATATCAAGCTCAACCATTACGCCAATATTATTTGCATGGGCCTTATCTATAAATGCCTTAAAGTCCTTTGCATCCCCATATCTTTTTGTAAAAGCAAATAAATTTGAGCTTTTATATCCGTAGGACTTATAGTTTGCGTATTCTGTAACTGGCAAAAAGCTAATATAATCAAAGTTATTTGCCAAGCAATGCTCAATTAACATGTCAAACGAAAAGTCCTCATCTTTTAAAAGTGATCCTAGGTGGACTTGGTAAATATTTTTTGGATCTTTATATACTTTCTTATTTTTAAATTCATAGCTATCATCACCAACTAGGGAACAATTTTCCTTTACTGACATTGTTCTTGCATAAGGGTCTAGCTTATTTATTATTTCACCATCTCTAGTTGTAATTTTATATTGGTACCTATGGCCTTTTTTTGCATCTTTAATGCTAGCAGAAAAAACTCCTGTCCTATATTTTCTTAGTCCTTGTCCCTGCCAATCGTTAAAATCTCCTATAAGCTCAACCTTGTAGGCGTTTGGAGCAAAAACTCTAAATATGTATCCTCCATCTTTTGGATGGTTGCCAAAAAATTCGTGAGCACTTTTAGATTTACCTTTTAAAAATTTATTTGTATCCATAAAAACCTCCTAATGATAGGAAAAAAAAACAGGTTATAACCCTGCCTCATCATTAAATGCATCTATCATAGCTCTGGCTGCTTCTATCATCATCCAATTTACTTTTTTTGACCAATCCGGGTCAGTGGCATAGTTTATACCTATAGCATCCGTTGATACTCCATTATAATAATCCCCATCAGAAGATAGGTAACTTTCCTTTAAATGTTTTGCTACAGTATTTATAGAATCAGCTGGTGTTTTAAAGTCTGTAGCTTGGTTATAGGGGTCAAAATCATAGGCATTAAAACCAAATAGATTATTTTTATTTAAAAAAAGTTCGCTTGTACCATTGCCTGTTTCATGTTTGGCCATAGCCATAAGTAAGAGTGGATTGACTCCATAGGTTTCTCCTGCTTTTTTAAAATCTTTACCAAGGCCAGCTAGACCTGTACCTGCTAAGGCATTGTCTAGTTCTTCCGCTGTAAAGTCTGGCGTATTTAATAGGTAAAACATATTATTTGAATCAATCTTACTAGATCCCTTATCATAAAAAATATCTAAGTCTTCTTCAAATTTTTTATATTTTTCTACTTGAGTTTTTTTAAGTAGCCTTGCTTCATAATATATCTTATTAATCCCATCTATAAGGTTAACTTTGGTGTTTTCCTTGGCAGCAACGGCCTTATTTGAGCTAAATAAAGCTATAAATAAAGCAAAACCCGCCACTAATTTTTGTGTATTTTTGTTTTTCATATATAAACTAAGTCCTAACTTTTTTATAAATTATATTAGCCAGGACTTAATAAAGCAAATTATTATTTAATTTTTCTTGATCCAGGTTTTACTGCTGGTGTATCTTTTAAATGATCTGGTAGGTCATCTGCATCATAGGTATTTACATCTATTTTTGTAGCAGAGATAATAGGCAGACCATTTATCTCATCTTTATTTGACCTATTTACAATAGATGTTAGAGCAACTACTTCTGCCCCGTATGATCTAATTACTTCTACAGTTTCAAAGGAAGATTTACCTGTTGTAATTACATCTTCAACAATAATTACTTTTGCTCCCTCTGGGATTTCAAAACCACGGCGAAGAGTCATATCATTATCTACTCTTTCTGTAAATATGGCATTAGTCCCAATTGCTTTTGCCACTTCATAAGAGATAATTACCCCACCCATAGCAGGTCCTACGCATAGGTCTACATCAATATCAGCTTCTTTCAGTTTTTCAGCTATTATTTTAGATACTTCTTCGCAATATTCTGGGTGTTGAATTAATTTTGCACATTGGATATATCTATCAGAGTGTTTACCGCTTGAAAGTAAAAAGTGACCTTCTAAAAGAGCGTCTGATTTTTTTAATAATTCTATTGTTTTATCCATCTTCTCTCCTAAATAATTCCTATAATTTCTTTTATATCTTCTATATTATTTTCTTCTAAATATTTTCTAATACCTACTGCTACATCAAGCATGGTGTTATAGTCTACAAAGTTTGCAGTACCTACTTGGATAGCGCTTGCTCCTGCCATAATAAACTCTAGGGCATCTTTATAATTCATTATTCCACCCATGCCAATAACTGGTATATCTACTGCATGGGCTGCTTCATAAACCATTCTTAGGGCAATTGGTTTTATGGCTGGACCTGATAGACCTGCAGTCTTATTTATAAAAACTGGAGCTTTTGTGTTTATATCAACGGCCATAGCGTTAAAAGTATTTACAAGTGAAATTGCATCTGCTCCATTATCTTCTGCAAGTTTTGCAAAAGTTGGAATGGATCCTACATTTGGTGAAAGTTTTACTATTAGCGGTTTTTTAGTTTCTTTTCTCACTTTTGATATAACTTCACTAGCCTTAGTTGGATATGTACCAAAGGCCATGCCACCTTCTTTAACATTTGGGCAAGAAATATTTAACTCTATCATAGGCACATCAGTTTTATCTAAGATGCTTGCACCTTTTACATAATCTTCTACTGAATGGCCCCCTAAGTTTGCAATGGTAACTGTATCTTTGCTAAGTAAAAAAGGTAATTCCTCATTTACAAAATATTCTATACCAGGATTTTGAAGCCCTATTGAGTTCATAATACCAGATGGAGTTTCATGAATTCTTATTCCAGCATTTCCTAAATTTTTATTTAAAGTCAGCCCCTTTGAGCAAATGCCCCCTAGCTTATCAAGGTCAATATAGTCTGCAAACTCTTTGCCAAAACCAAAAGTTCCACTTGCAGCTATGACTGGGCTTTTAAAGTGGATACCACATATATCTACTCCTATATTCATTCAAAAACCTCCCTTGCATCAAAAACTGGGCCATCTTTACAAACTCTTAAAAACTCACCATCAGCACTTGGTACTGTACAACCAAGGCATGCTCCGATTCCACAAGCCATGTGGGCTTCCATAGAAACTTCTAAATAGGCCTTATTGTTTTTTTCATGAATTGCCTTAAGTAAACCATTTGGCCCACAAGCATAAATAATATCATAGTCATCTGGGTTTAAGTCTTCTGTAATGAATTTCTTATCATTTTTAAATGAAGTTGTTGTAACAGAAGCTACATAAGGTCTAAAGTCATCTACAAAGTACGGATCAAAGGTAAATCCTGCGTAAAAATCGGGTTTTTCCGGAAGATTTTTTACTAAATCTAAAAGCGGAGCTATACCTATACCTCCAGCGACAACTGCAACTTTTTTACCCCTTGCAATTTCAGTATTAAAACCCTTACCAAGTGGGCCTAAAAGCTTTACCTTATGGCCTGGAGTAAGATCTGCCATAATTTCTGTACCTGCACCTACAACTTGGTATAAAAATGTAAGTTCTTCTTCATCCTGATCACATACTCCAAAAGGTCGTGATAATAAAGGCTCATTTCTAAAACTTTCTGTTCTAAACATAAAAAATTGGCCAGACTTTGCCTTTAAGCCTATATCTACTTTCATTTTCCAAATGCTAGGTGCTATTTCAGTATTTTCTGTAATCACACCATTTTTATAGGTCTTCATTCTTTAAAATATCCTCTCTGGTTTTTAAAACAGCTTCTCTAGCGTACTTACCAATATTATCTGCCCCATCTTCATGGTTCATGTAAGCCTTTAAAACTCCACGGGAGTTATTAACTACTCCGCCATTATTATCATTTAAAAGCTTATACACATTTAAGCTATCTGCTCCTTGGGCACCGAAACCTGGGATTAGGAAAAAATGATTTTTATATCTATCTCTTATCTCTTCAACTTCTTTAGTATGGGTTGCACCAACTACAAAGCCTACTGGCCCATAGCCACATTCTCCGATATACTTATCATTTAGTTCTTGTAATTTATCTCCTACTTTAAAAAATAATTCTTCTCCATCTGTTTTTAAAACTTCAAAGTCATTTGCCCCAGGATTGCTGGTTCTAAGTAGGACAAATATACCTTTATTGCCACTAGCTAGGTACTCTTCATAAGGTTTGATTGAATCCATGCCCATATATGGGTTTAAAGTTATAAAATCTGTTTCAAAATCTCCCTCAAAGTGGGCCTTAGCATATTGACTAGCAGACGCTGCTATATCTGATCTTTTGATATCTCCTATGGATAATAAATCTTTTTCTTTTAGATAAGCTAGAGTATCTCTATAAGCTATCATTCCCTCAATGCCATATGACTCGTAGTAGGCTATTTGAAGTTTATAAATAGCTGTTATGTCATAAGTCGCATCTATTATTTCTTTATTAAAAGCAAAGAGAGCTTCGTGGATACTTTTGCCCTCCTTATCCTTTTCTGGTATGTAGTCAAGGGAAGTGTCAAGGCCTACACAAACAAAAGCTTTTTCTTCCACTTTCTTATATAATCTATCTATTATCTGCATATTTTAAAACCCCTTTCTTATAAACTTTTTTAACTTTTCCAAAAAGTTCTTTGCCTATTAATAGTGAGTTTTTTGATTTTGATTTTATATCTTCTTTTTTATAGATATAAGACTCATCAAGGTCTATTAAAGTAAAGTCTGCTTCATAACCCGTCGCTATTTTTCCTTTATTTAAACCTAAAAGTCTTGCAGGATTTGTTGCCATGATTTTTATCAAATCATTAAGAGAAATTTCTCCAGATTTTACTAAAACTTCATAGCAAGTTGAAAAAGCAGTTTCTATACCAATAAATCCTGGTGCTCCCTTTTCCTTATCTTCTTTACTATGAGGAGCATGGTCAGTGGATATGGCATCTACAGTACCATTTTTAATCATTTCTATTAAAGTTTTTCTATCCTCTTCTTTTCTTATAGGAGGATTTACCTTTACTTCTTCACGTCTTTTATTAGCTAGTAATAAATGGTGAGGAGTTACTTCACAAGTAATTGGTGCTCCTAGGTCTTTAAAATATTTTATAGCTGTTATAGCACCTTTAGTAGATACGTGAGAAAAATGAGCTGGGCAGTTAAGTTTATAGGCATAATAAGAGTCACGAAGGGTCATGGCATCTTCTGCAATTTCATAGTCTACATCAGAAACTTCATCCACTTCTTCGTGGAGGGTCATGGTTACCCCAAGGTCTTTGGCTTTTTCCATAGCCTTATACATAACCATATCATCATTTACCCCATGGCCATCATCTGAAATGTATTTTACAGATTCTGGCATAGAATCTAGGTGGTCTAAGGTTTTTCCATCAAAGTTTTCTGTAATGGTATATACTTGCTCAATATCAATTAAATCTAAGTCTTTACCACGTTTTATAATATCATTATAAATTTTCGGGCTAGATACAGTTGGCTTGGTATTTCCCATTAAGAGTACAGACGTATAGCCACCTGCAAGCGCTCCATAAGATCCTGTTTCTAAATCTTCTTTATAAGTAAAGCCAGGATCTCTAAAATGTACGTGCATGTCTACAAAAGATGGTACTAGGGCTAGATTTTCACAATCGATTATTTCATCAGCTTCATTTTCAGCAAAAGCTTCTACAATTATCCCATCTTTTACATAGATAGGATCTCTAGATATTTTTACATCATCAAATGAATAACAATTTTTAAAAATTTGCTTCATTATTCTTCTACTCCGTAGATGTGATCGCAGTAAGCACATTTGTAAAGTTTTTCTTGTGGTTTAAATAAAGTAAATTTAGATGGTACAGACCTTTCTGATGTTGAAATACATTTTGGATTTTGGCAAGTTAGAACATTTACTATTTCATCTGGTAGTTCTAGTTCTTTTTTCTCTACTACTTCTTCATTTTCTATAATATTTACAGTAGCCTTTGGATCTATGATAGATACGACATCTAGGTCTAAGTCTTGGTGGTTTTCTACCTTTATAATATCTTTTCTGCCCATATTTGAGCTTTCTGCATTTAAGATTAATGCCACCTGATCATCCAGCTCAGCTAGGCCTAATAATTCAAAAATTTTTATTCCATTGCCAGCTTTTACGTGGTCAATTACTATTCCATTTTTTAAACTTGTAATCTCAAGCATTATTTGCCTCCAATAATTTCATAATAAGGGCCATTCTTACATACATACCATATTTAACTTGGTTAAAGTAAACAGCCCTAGGATCTTTATCTACCTCTGTTGCTATTTCATTTACCCTTGGTAGTGGGTGCATGATTATCATATCATCTTTAGCTTTTTTAAGTTTTGCCCTATCTAGGATATAGGAATCTTTTAGTCTTGTATACTGGCTCATTGAGAAGAATCTTTCTTTTTGGATACGGGTCATATATAAGATATCTACTTGGTCTATTACCTCATCTAGGTTGGTTGTTTCGATGTAATTTTTATCATCTTTAAATACATCTTCTTTTACATAGGTTGGTAGTTTTAATTCTTCTGGTGCTATTAGTATAAATTTGTTATTGCTAAATAAATTCATAACTTTTAATAAGGAATGAACAGTTCTACCGTATTTTAAGTCTCCTACTAGACCAATTGTGTGTCCTTCTAGGGAATCTTTGTATTGGCTAATGGTTAATACGTCAGTTAAAGTTTGTGTAGGGTGTTGGTGGCCCCCATCACCTGCATTTATAATAGGACAATCTGCAGTTTGACTTGCTAGATATGCTGCCCCTTCTTGTGGGTGACGCATGGCAATTATATCTGCATATTGGCTAACTGTTCTTACTGTATCCTGTAAACTCTCACCTTTAGTAGATGAAGATACATTTGCATCTGAAAATCCTACAACTGATCCACCTAGCCTTATCATTGCTGATTCAAATGATAACCTAGTCCTAGTTGATGGCTCAAAAAAAAGAGTCCCTAAAATTTTTCCCTCACATATATGAGAAAATTCTAGTGGACTCTCTATTATTTCATTTGCTAAATTAATTAATTCGTATATATCGTCTTTAAAAAGTTCTTCTGATGTCAATAAATTTTTAATACTAATCATTTATACACTCCTTTTGTTCTTAAAGATGTTACACGAAAAAATAGCTTTAGTCAAGTTTACTTATTTAATTTTTCTCTAAGTTCTGTTATAGAAGCTGTAGTAATATTAGCTTTATCAAGACTTAGGTCATCAATTATTTCATCCATCTTATCCTTATTGCTAAATTCTATTTCCATATAAGGATGTGGATAGGTATTTTTATCCCAAGTATCTATATCAAATCTTTGATTCTTATAGGAGTAGGATATGCGTTCCTTCTCTCCTTCATACTCAATCTTAATATTAAGCTCTTCTAAAATTTTTATCATCATAGATACAGAATCTATATTCACAGTATATTCGTTATTGACACGGAACTGATCATCACTTTCTACTCTTTTAAAGGTAAGCTCCAGTGTTTTTTCACCATTTTCTTCAAACTTTGTTTCACGGATTCTTAAATATCCATTTTCAAAAACTCCTTCTTCTGGCACAAAGGTATAGTTTTTTTGAAATTCATGGCTTATTTTATCTGCACCAAGGTCAACTAATTTTTCTTCAATTTCTTTTGGGTCTATGTTTAAAACTTTTACTTCTATCTCTCTTTGCATCATACAATCCTTACTGGTGTAAAATTAATATAATCACCTGCTACGCATTTTATGTCTATGCCGCCTATATTACCTTCTTTGATTATGCTATGGCCTATCCCATGTAGGTGGCCATAGATTAAATAATCTACATTGTTATCCTTACATATATCATAAAATTCATTTAAAGTTTTATCTTGGTTTATAGGTGGATAATGGAGCATAACTATTTTTTTATTATCCCCACTTGCTCTTATGGAATTTTCTAGTCTCATAAGCTCTCTAGTAAATACTTTTTCATCATGGTCAGTAAAGTCCTTATGATCTCTAGGTATCCAGCCACGGGTTCCGCATATATCATAACCTTCTATGCTAAAGGAATTGTTTTGTAAGTAGTGCATAGATGAAAGACCTAGATTATTTATCTTATTTAAGGACGTCCACCAATAATCGTGGTTACCCTTCATTAAAATTTTCTGACCATTTAGCTGGTCTATTTTTTTAAGATCTACATAGGCATGGGTAAGGTCCATAGCCCAGGATATATCACCTGGGATTAAGACAGTATCATCAGGACCGACTATTTTATTCCAATTACCAAAAATACGTTCTTGGTAATTTTCCCAATTTTGACCGAAGACTTCCATACTTTTTTCATTTGTATAATCAAGATGTAAGTCAGCTAGGGCATATATCATATTTCCTCCAAATCAATCATATTAAAATCAATGGCCTCACTATTTAAAACTTCTTCTTCCCTATTGTGGCAGGATAGGTAAATAATTTGCCTATCACTTGCTAGGTCAAGTAGGAAAAATAGGGCTAGTCTTAGCCTATCTAGGTCATAGTTTATAAAGGCATCATCGAAGATAATAAAATTATCTAGTTTATTTTCATTTATCAAAAATTTAAGGGCAAAGTTAAGCTGATCATAAAAACCAGTTGAAAGCTTGTCGATACTTATACTTTCACCATTTGAAGTTGTTATACTAGGATTTAGCTCATTATCATATGTAATTTTTTTATACTTATCCTTGGTAATCGTCGCTATTAAATCTGATATTTCATTATTAAAGGTATTTCTATCAGCTGTTGAGCTTTTGGATACTTCTGCTATGGTATCTTTGGCTAAATTTATAGCTGCTATTTGCTTTTCCATGGTTTTTAGATTGTTCTCTAAGGTATTTAACCTATCTACTAGATCTACTTCCGTGTTAAGCTTTTCCTCAGCAAATGCTAATTTTCTTTCAAGGTCAATATTTGTTTTAGTTAGTGTTTCTAAATCACTTTCTAGCCTTCTTATCTTATCTTCAGTCTCTTTTATATCTATCTTTTGGATGGCCTCAATATTTGTCCTATCCTTTGTCTTATCTTGATTGGCTAGAACTCTTAAGACCTCTTCTATCTTTTCTTTTTCCTTAACTAGCCTTAAATATTCGATATATGTTTGATCATTATACTTTTTATCTGTTGACTCTGATACTTCTTTATTCTTTTTGTCTATAGCTATCATCATAAGTGGCAATATAATAGCCAGAACTAAAAGATAATTTTGCTTAAAATATCTCCACAATACGATAAGCAAAAGTGAGCCAAATATATAAAATACATAATGACGGGCTAGGTTCTTATTAGATACATTTTCCTTTTCTTCCTCTACAAAAAGATTTTCCTTATCCTTTAAATCATCGTATTTTTTTAGTTCATTTTCTACAAAATTTAGCTCATTTTTATATTTAATCTCATCTTCAAGATTTTTATAGGCTACATTTTCCCTGTAGCTATCACGAGCATTTTTTAGTTCCTTTAATTTTTGAGATTTATTAGCTATTTCATCTCGATTTTTATAAAGTTTTGCAAAGTCTTTGTTAGTTTCGTTTCTAAGGCTTTTTAAGTCTAGGATTTCCCTTGATAATTCATCTATTTCAGTTTTTGTCTTTGCATAGGGCCTGGTATAGGCACGGTCAGATCCAATCTCTGCTAGCTTATTGTCTAAGAAATTTATAGCAGCACTTGCTGAGAAGTTATAATCATCTCTATTTATTAAAAGCTCCACTACCTTTGCCTTGGCCTTTTCGCTTGATTCTTGGCTTTGATAGTTTGAAATTATATTCTTATATATTTCATAGGATATGCCTAGTAGAAATTCTCCCGGATAGTTTAAATTACTTGCCTTTGCTTCAACAACTTCATTATGGAATAAATCATATATTTCATATTCACCACTATCAAAGTTGCGACTTATTCTATAATCTATACCATCTTTGTTAATGACTGCTAGACCTGCGTACTTATAAGAATTAAGGGGTCTATATATTTCTTGTTTTTTATTAAAATGGCGGACACGGCTACCATCATCAAAACCATAAAGGATTCCTTCTATAAAACTAGCAATAGTAGACTTACCGGACTCATTTTTACCATAAATTAAGTTAAAACCGCTATCTAGGTCTATAGTTGTATTTTCAAAGTGGCCAAAGGATATTAGATGAAGTTTTTTAATTATTACACTCATTTTTTACTCCTTAATATAGCCTCTAGACCCAGCTCATAGGCTAGCCTACTTAGCTCATCATCCTTCCCTTCAAAATTTTTACTAAATTTACTTAATAAAGAATTTGGAAAAAGGCTTACTGCACGGCTCTTATTTTCTTGATAGTCTTCTTTTATTTCTAAGTAATCAGCATTTATTTTTTTCTTTAGATTTCTCATATCTAGGTCTGATTCTTCTTTTATATTAATCCTTAGGAAATTTATTTTATTGCTTAAAGAATCATTAACATATTTTAAAATATCTTCCTTGCTATCATATTCATTTGGATAGAGATCTAGGTCTATAAATTTCATCAAGGATGAGTCTACTTGGCTTATTTGACCATTATCATAGCGAATATATCCATAATCGTAAATATCAGAAAAATCATGGGGCTCGGTGCTGCCTGGATAGTAAATACTATAGATATTTGCTGCCTTATGAATATGCCCTAAAGCTACATAATCAAAACCAATTTTATTTAATCTAGTTGGATCTAGGTCTAAATAATTTGTAGGACTAGGGCTAATATCTCCATGGGCTAATAATATATTAAAAAAATCCTTATCTAATTCTAAATCATAGGTAAAATCATTTTTGTAAATGCGGTCCTTATAAGATAAGCCATATACTCTAAGATTTTCTTTTTCAAATAAGGATAAGTTTTCTTCTGTGAAGATATGAAGATTATTTGGCTTATTATTTAAAAAGATAGTGTTATATGAGTCAAAATAATCGTGGTTACCTGTAACATAATAAATATCCTTGCCAAAATTTTCAAATATCTTAAATAACCTATCAAAATCTTTTGATGAAAAATATTGCCTTTCAAATAAGTCTCCCGCTACTAAGGCAAAGTCTACATCTTTATTTTCCTTAAAAATATTTTCAAAAGATTCCCAGGACTTTTTTCTAATTATAGATCCTAGATCATTATCAAAGCTAGACTTATCTGCTAGGTGGGCATCTGCTAGGTGGATAAATTTCATAATAAATTAACACTTTCTATTATTTTTTTATCATCTTCTATTCTAAAGACAGTAATAGAGCCATTATCCAACCAAAATTTTTGCCAATTTTTTTTATCATCTAGTAGCCAAAATAATGATGATTTTATAGCTATGGCATGGCTTACACAAAGGATATTTTTATCTTCTTTGGACTTTTCTTCAAAAAAATCACTAGTTCTTTTGATGACATCATTTATAGATTCTCCACCAGGATATTTTATATTAAAAAAGTCTTTTTCTTTCTTATTAAAGAAATCTAATTCGTTAGTTCTAATATCATCAAAAAACTTGCCCTTAAAGTCGCCAAAGTCTAGCTCATTTATACGACTATCTACTTTAAAATCCGTATATCCAAGCCTTTGGGCGGTCTCTTGGCTTCTTTTTAGTTCTGATACGTAAACTTCATCTATGTCATATTTTTCTAAATTTCTTTTAGTATTATTTAAAACACTAAAGCCACTTTCGTGTAACTTAGTATCTTCCAAGGAATAAAATCTTGAAATATTTGCATCACTTAATCCGTGTCTAACTAAAATTATTCTCATTATCCTCTCCTCTACTTATATTATATCTTATATAGACACACAAAAAAACAAGACCCCAAGGCCTTGCTTTAAAGTTAACTTAAATAATGTTTACACCCTTAATAAGTTTCTGTTTATCGTGAACTTCAAAGATAGTTACTGATCCATTTTCTATCCAGAAACTATCCCAGTCTGCCTTATCTTTTAAAATCCAGAATAAGGCTGCTTTTATAGCTAAACCGTGGCTTATGCAAAGGGCATTTTCATCCTTTTCTACTAACTCGTCTAAAAATTCGCTCATTCTTTTAATAAGGTCATTACGACTTTCGTTACCAGGATATTTTAAATTAAAGACATCTTCTTCATTGTCTAAGACACCATCATAGTGGTCTTGGATTTCTTCTAATAACTGGCCACTATAATCACCAAAGTCTAGCTCATTTAACCTAGCATCAGTAATATAATCATGGTAGCCAAGCATGTCTGCAGTTTTAGTTGCATCCTTTAATTCCGATGAGTAAACCTTATCTATATTGTATTTTTCTAAAGTTCTTCTAGTATTAACTAAAACGTTAAAACCACTTTTATTTAATTTTGGATCTTCGATTGCTTCAGTTCTTGCCCTGTTTGATTGGGTAAAACCGTGTCTTACTAAGTATATTTTCATTAAAAAAACTCCTTAAGATTTAATTATTCACCGCTACTCATAGCCTCAGCCATGTCTATCTTTTTAAGATTTCTATGGACTATAAATAAAAGAACTATGGATATAGCTGTGGTTATTATTCCACTATATAAAAATGCATTTAAGTGGACTCTATAGGATAGTAGGATATCTTTAGGGGCCACTACATATATTATATACCTAAACATAGCATATCCTAAACCAAAACCTACAAATATTCCAAGGATTGTTAGGATAAATATTTCCCTAAATATATATGATGTAACTTCTTTTGGATAAAATCCTAATACCTTTATGGTGGCAAGCTCCCTTTTTCTCTCACTTACGTTTATATTTATAAGATTATATAAAACTACTAGAGCAAGTAAAACCGAAATAATTGTTATAATCCCTATTACAAGATTTAGGTTAGCTAAAAGAACATCCATAGAGGCATAGATAACGGATGCATTAATAATCGCTACTACTGCCTTTTCATTTTCAATATTTTCTATTATTTGGCTAGCATTACCTTTTAGGTAATTAGCATTATAACTTAGATTACTAGTGGCTAACTTTTTAAAGCTATCTTTTGAAATATAGATATAATCTCCAGTATAGTTTTCAGCAATATTTGTAACTGGCAAACTATAGTCCTTATTTTCATAGGTAAAGTTAATCTTATCACCAACTCCTATACCTAGGACATCTGCTGCCTTTTCTGTGATTACCGCATCTTCTTTTGCTAGGTTTATTGGATTTCTTTTAAGGTCTTTAAGGCTTACAAAACTTTTTATATCTACACTTGATTTTGGTATCACAAGTTTAACATCACGAGTTTTGCCATTATTAGATATTTGTGCATCATCATAGCTGATGTCTAAGAAGTCATATTTTTTTATTTTTTCCTTATAACTTTCTATCTCATCATCTGTAGCATTTTCATCCACCATAGCAATTACATCATAGTGGTTGATGTCATTTTGCTGCCAAGTAACAGTATCTTTTATAGAATCTATCATAGCAAAGCCAAAAAATGTTAGGGCTGTGCATCCACCCACTCCAAATAAAGTCATAAACATCCTAGACTTATACCTAAATAAGTTTCTAGCTGTAATTTTTTGCATAAAGGAAAGATTTTTCCATATTGGTTTTATGCGTTCTAAAAAAGTTTTTTTACCTACTTGTGGGGCCTTTGGTCTTAAAAGGGATGATGGAGTTTCTCTTACAGTTTCTTTGGATGAGAAATATACAGTAAGAGCAATAAGTCCTACAGAAAGGGCAACTGCAAATAGAATATAAGGTAGGGCATTCACATAATTTATTCCAAGGTTGCCAAAACCAGAAGAATAGGCCTTTATGATAATACCGCTTACTACAAATCTACCTAGCAAAGCACCTATAAAGGAGCCAATAAGGGTTGGAATAATCCCATATAGATAAAATCTTTGGCTAATTTGCCTATTGGTATAACCAAGAGATTTTAAGGTACCATTTATAGTTCTTTGCTCTTCTATATACCTTTTCATAGTGGTAAGGGTAACAAGCATAGCTACAAGATAGAAAAATGTAGGAAAGACCTTGGTTAATTCATCCATATTTAAACTATTTTGGTAGTAGGTATTTATCCCCTCATTATCAAAGATAGTTTCTACTTCGTATTCTGGATCAACTAGTTTGAGTAAGGCCTCTTTATTTTCTTTTATCTCATCCTCACCCTCACTTATTTCATCGAGAGCATCTGGCTTTTCCTTGTTAAATTTATCTAGGTTTTCTTGGTATTCTTCCTCGCCATCTAAAAGTTTTTTATAGGCATCTTCTAAATCTTTTTTGCCGGATACTCTTTGCTTTTCTAATTCAGCTAACCCTTTATTATAGTCTGCCCAGCCAGCATCTATTTTTGCTTGGTTTTGCTTTAGTTCATTTTCTCCAGCTTCTAATTTTTGCCAACCATTATTTTTTTGAGCCTTAAATTCATTTTTTCCTTGGTTAAGTCTTGCCCAAGCTTGGTCAAGTTCTGCTTTTTTATTATTGATTTCACTTTGACCTTGATCAAGTCCTGCTTTTTCCTTAGCAAATTTATCATCTAAGGCTTGCTTATTGGTATTATAATCTGCTAGGTCTTTTTCATATTCTGTAAAGGCCTCGGCAAGCTCTGCTTTCATAGATGCTAATTCTTGATTTGATATTTCATCTGCTTGATCTTCTAATAAGGAAATTTGTTTTTCTTTTTCTTCTAACTCATTTTTTGCCTGATCTAGCTTTATTTTGATAGCAACTAAGTCTGCCCTAGGGGATTTAAACTCTTCTTCAAGTTTTTTATATCCTGCATTTAAATCAGCCTGGGCCTTATCTAATTCTTCATCTCCCCTAGCCAGTTCATTTTCTTTTGCATTTAGATCCTTTTGCCCTTGCTTAATTTTATTATTATATGCATTTAAATTAGCTTGATACTCGCTCCAGCCCCTATCAATTTCTTCTTGGCCTGTTATCAATTCATTTTTTGCACTTGCTAAATCATTTTGAGCCTTAGTAATTTTATCATTATAAGTTTTTTTACCTTCTTCATAGTCCTTGTAGCCTTGGTCAAGATTTGCTCTTGCTTCTTTTAATTCTTTACTAGCATCTTTGAGTTCTTCTTTGGCATCATCTATTTCTGCTTGAGCTTCATCAAGGCCCTCATTAGCATCAGCCTTTATTTTTTTGAGGACTTCTTCAGGTCTATTTGCTATTTTTTCTTCTATATTATTCTTTTTTTCTGCTACAAAACTTTTATAATCGAAGCTTGTTTTATCAAGGCTTTTAGTGTCTTTATAGGCAATATTTGCTTCTCCAAACTTATCTGTAGCAAAGTTTTCATCAAGGACATAGGCATAGCCATTTAATTCTTTTTTTGCAGTAAAGGATAGTTCCCTCATATCCTCCATAAAATAATCAGAAGCTCTAAAAAAGCCCACTACTTTATAGTCTAAATTTTCCATAACTTCTTCATCAAATTTTGGATTATCTACATAAGAAAAGCTAATTTTATCCCCAATTTTATACTTATCAGCTAAAATTCTATCTAGGATAATCTCATTTTTTGCTTGTGGTGCATGGCCTTTTACTATTACAGATTTTGGGATATCTTTATTATAGGCCTTTACTCTTATTAGGGTTTCTTTATCTAGGAGATCTGCTGTTTTTATAAAATTTATTTTATCTATATCCTTATCTCTTTTTAAAATTTCCTGATCTTCATAGTCTAGGCCATAGGTTGACCTTACAATTACATCTGGGTGGCCATAAGTATTCATTGACTTATCTAAAGTTTTTCTCATGGTTGGCCCTGTCATGGTAAGGGCTACTACTACAAGGGCCGCTAGCCCCACCATTGTTGCAATGGATACTACCTTGCCTTTAGTATTTTTTATGTCTTTTAAAATATTTTTTATATAAGTTTTGTTCACAAAATCACCATTCAATATCTTCTACAGGGGTTGGATTTGTATTTTCATAATTTTCTATAACCCTACCATCACGCAGCTCTATAACCTCATCTGCCATAGGTTTTATAAGGGAGTTGTGGGTTATGATTATTACTGTAGCTCCTAGATTTCTTGAGGCTTCTTGGAGGAGTTTTAAAATATTTTTGCCTGTTTCATAATCAAGAGCTCCTGTGGGCTCATCACACAATAATATTTTTGGATTTTTTGCAATGGCTCTTGCTATAGCAACCCTTTGCTGCTCTCCTCCAGATAATTGGGAAGGAAAATTTTCCGCCCTATTTGTAAGGCCAACATTTGTTAAAACTTCTCCTGCATCAAGGGGATTGTCAGATATTTCAGAAGCTAGCTCCACATTTTCAAGGGCAGTTAAGTTTGGAATTAGATTATAGTGTTGAAAGACAAAGCCAACATCATTTCTCCTGTAGGTTGTAAGTTCATTGTCAGTAAGTTTTGTAAGATCCTTGCCATCTATTAAAATTTCTCCACTACTTGCTTGCTCCATACCTCCTAGTATATTTAAAAGTGTAGTCTTTCCAGCACCAGATGCTCCAACTATAACTAAAAGTTTGCCCTTATCTAGGTCAAAACTTATATTATCATTGGCAACTATGGTAGATCTACCAGACTTATATTTTTTCGATAAATTATTTAACTTTATATATGTCATATTTAACCTTTCTAAGCTTTGGTTTTATAATAATTATACCTAGTTATAAGGCTAAGTCATTGACCTTTTACCCTAAGATAATTTTTTTCATCTAAAAACCAATCAAAGTTTATAACAAATCTTTGAGCATATTTTGAGCTTTCAATTTTTTTAATTGTCGCAAGAACATCATCAAGCTCATATTTTTCGATTAGCTTAGTTAAATTTATAGTTCTTTTAACATCACTATATATATTATCCATAGGAACTACTAGGGTTGATAAATTATTCCAAGCCTCAGTTATTTTAGCAAAGCTATCATGATTATTTAAGTTATTACTAGCATAAGTATGTGTATTGTTAGTATTTAATAGCTGGTTATTTTCTTCTTTTTCTTTTATTATATTTACTTCTTCTACTTTTACATTTTGGCTAAGAGGTTTTTTCACTTCATAAATCTCAGTTTCCCAACGAATAATAACTCCATTTTCCCTAACAGGATATCGATAAATATATCCTTCATTTATAAGTTCATCCACACCTGACCTAAAAGATTTTATGCCGTCTTTTGAATGTGTTATTACTTCTTCAAAATAAATAACCCAATCTCCCGGCAAAGATAGCAAGTAAGTTAATATCCCCTTGGCCTTAAAAGAAAGATTAGGATCATTTAAGTAACCATTATCAACTATGGTAAAATTTTTATTTTTCTTAACTTTATTTACAATCATTAATTCCTCCTTTATTTATATATAGAAAAAAAGATGAATTTTTCCCGAAAAAAATCCCCAGTTATACTGGGGTAATTATTCCTAAGTTTATTTGATTTTAAAATTGCACCAAGAAAGTGGGATTGTAAAATTTTCTCCTTAACCCCACAAATCTACTTTTTTAAGCTTTGCATCAGATTCAATATCTCTAAATATATCCTTATATTGAGTATCTGGCTTATATTCTTTGGCCCTAGCATATCCATCTCTTACCAATATTCCATTTGCCATTTGATTTTCTATTTCTTTATAGGTCGGGTGGCTTGGGTTTTCTGGTTGTTCTAGCCAGACGTATCTTAATAATCTGCCATACTTATCAGTGTCAGAGACATCTTTTTCTAAATATACTATTTTATTTTCTAAAAGATTTTTAGTAAATTCGGTGGCCTCCTTACCCCATGGCTCTGATATATCTCTTTTGGGGTTATACTCTGGGGTATCCATGCCTACAAATCTCACTTTTTGATTTTCATTATTGATTTTTATTACAGCGGTATCTCCGTCTACCACCCTTACTACTCTTCCTACTTCATAGTTAGGGTCTGACTTTGTAAATAAATTTGTATTATTTATTATAGCAATTGCTAATATAATAAATATAGCTACTATATTAGAAACTTTCTTATTTTTAATTTTCATTTTTTTCTCCTTTGTAAACCATACATATTATTATAACTAAAATTAGAAAATTATATAAATAAAAAAAACCAGGGGGTATATTCCCTGGTTTAAAAATTCTAAATTTATCTTCTAGACATGCAGCCTATTTTTTTGTCAGTATTGTTGTTCTTTAAGTAGTTGCGACACATATTATAAAGTTTTGCCTGATCTTTTAGACTAAATGTTTCTGGATCTACGTTATTTTCTAGCATATAGTCTCTACAAGAATTATAAAGATTGTTCATATCATCATATGTAAAATTGCTAGTATCATATCCAAGTTTATCCATGGCTTCTAGGCAAGCATTATACATATAGGATTTTTCTTCTTGACTTAGATCATTATATTCGTTTGATTTAACATAGGCTACACCAGTTTGGGCTATAGCATTTATATCACTTTTATCTAAGGATGTTAAATCAAAGTTTTCAAAGTTATTTTCATTTTTTTCCACTGTATTTTCAGCTTGTACATCTATAATTTGTGGGTTTAAGTCTTGCTCAGTCTTTTGAGAATTAACTCCAAAACCTGTAAGTAAGGCACCTGATAAAATTATTGGTAATACTTTTCTCATATTGTCCTCCTTTAAGTTACTGGACTATTATACCATTTTTTTATTTTATTTGAAATTAAAATAAAAATCGACCATAATATGGTCGACTGCTTAATAGTTTTTTAGGGCCCTGTCTATCCTACGATCTGCTTCTTTTCTTTTTATGGTTTCACGCTTATCATATTGTTTTTTACCCTTAGCTAGGGCAATTTGGATTTTTACTAGACCATCTCTTTCATATACACTTAAGGGCACTATTGTATAACCATCTTGAGTTTTTTTACCTATTAGGGTATCTATTTCTTTTTTGTGTAATAATAATTTGCGGGTCCTAGTTGGATCTATACTTTGGTCATAGGCTTCTTTAAAAGGGGTCACATGCATGCCATAGACATACATTTCCCCATTTCTATCACCTATAAAGCTTTCTTTTATACTTACTTTCCCTTGTTTGATACTTTTTACTTCACTGCCTTTTAGTTCAATGCCTGCTTCATATTTTTTTTCTATGAAGTAATCATGAAAGGCTTTCTTGTTGTTGGCTAACTGTTTCATTTTCCTCCAATAAATCAAAGTCGATATTTCTTTGATAAATATCAACATTTAATACTCTAATTCTTACTTCATCACCTATTGCATAAATTTTGTGGTTATCAGTATTTACTGCTTTTAGGCTTTCTTGTTGGTACTCAAATCGATCTTTTGAGAATTTATACATAAATAATCCCTCAACTGTATTATCTAGTTCAATAAACATTCCAAAATCAGTTACAGATGAAATTGTACCGGTAAATTCATCTCCTATAAACCTACGCATGTACTTACATTTCATAAGGTCCTCTACATCACGCTCTGTATCTTCTGATCTTCTTTCTGTCATTGATAAATGTTCACTTGATTTTTCTAGGCTATTTTCAAGGCTTGTTTGATTTAATTTATTTAGCCTATTTTCTATATAAGATTTTAAAAGTCTATGGACAATTAGGTCTGGATACCTACGGATGGGACTTGTAAAATGGGTGTAAAACTCTGTAGAAAGTCCAAAGTGGATATCACGCTTTTTACTATATTTTGCCTTTTGCATGGTGCGAAGCATTAATAAATTAACTACATTTGCTTCACTTTCACCCTCAACTTCTTCAAGGATTCTTTGAAAATCTTTTGGATGCAGTTCATTGCCGCGGATATTATATCCCATAGCATTTAAAGCTTGCCTAAATCCATCAAGTTTTTCCTTTGAAGGTTTCTCGTGGATCCTATACATAAAAGGAAAGTCCATGTATCCAAATAAGGTTGCTACTGTTTCATTAGCTGCCAGCATAAATTCTTCTATCATTTTATTTCCTGATCCACGCTCATGAATAGAAATATTTAAGACTTTACCATCATCTGTTACATCTATCTGGCTTTCATTAAAGTCAAAGTCGATAGCTCCCCTGTCTTCTCTTTTTGCCCTTAAAATCTTATGAAGTTCATTAAATAAATTTAGTTTTTCTTTTAATATTTCATCTTCATAGGCTGCCTCGTCCTTATCATCTATAAATTTATTTACATCATCATAAACTAGTCTGTGATCAGAATTGATAACTGACTTATAAAAGTCATTGGCAATTACTTTTCCTCTTTTATCTATAGTCATTTTTAAGGATACCGCAAGCCTATCTATATTTGGATTTAGCGAGCAAATGCCATTTGATAATTCTTTTGGTAGCATGGGAATAACTACATTATATAAATAAGTGGAATTTCCCCTATCATAGGCATCGTGGTCTATAGCTGTTCCTCTTTTTACATAATGAGAAACATCTGCTATATGGACATACAAATCGTAATTGTCCCCATTTTTATCAATTGATATAGCATCATCAAAGTCTTTTGAATCTCTACCATCAATTGTAACTGTAAATAAATCTCTAAAGTCAGTGCGTCCTTCTAATTCATCTTCTTTTACTTCTTTATTTATATATAAGACTTCTTTTTTAGTTTCTTTAGAGAATAAGTAAGGGATGCCGTGTTGGGCAGCTAGAGAGTATATGTCTACATTCTTATCATTTTTATGACCAATTATATCAATTATTCTTCCCTCAGGCTTACCTTTTTTAGGAAAGTTTATTATCTCTGCTACTACCTTATCCTTATTTTTTGCATTTTTAGCAAGTTTTTTATCTATATAGATATCTTGTCCTATGGATTTATTATCAGGAACTACAAAACCAAAGCCTTTTGACTCTTGGAAGGTACCTACTACTTTGGTGTTGCCGCGTTCTATGATTTCAATAACTTTTCCCTCAGCATTTTTGCCTTTTTCAGCTGGTTTTATAATTTCTATTTTTACCTTATCCCCATCAAAGGCTTTGTTTAAATTATCTTTTGCTATAAAGACATCTTTAAAGTCCTTATTATCAGAAATAAAAAATCCATAACCTGCTTGGGCAAGAGAGATTTCTCCAACTAGAGATTTTTCTGCTTCGCTTAGAGTCATGATTCTTTTTTTGTGGGAGATACGCAGCTTATTTTCTTTTTCAAGCTCTTTTAAAGCGTCATTAACTGCATTTCTAGTGTATTTATCAACTTGTAAGTAATTTTCAAGTTCTTTAATTGTCATTACTTCATAGTTTTCGTCATTAACTATATTTAAAATTAGTTCTTTTAGATTCATATCTTATCCTTTTCTATAAAAAAAGAGGCTAGATAGCTTAAAGTCTATCTGTAGCCCCTTACATAACTGCTAGCATTATGATACTTCCTAAGAAAAGTAATACTCCTCCAGCAATTACAACTTTATCTAACATTTCATTTTTAGTTCTATGAGCACTTCTACCAAATACGTTTGTTTCTTGGCCAGTTAGTGTTCCTAGTCCGTCAGTTTTTGGATCTTGCATAGTAACACCAACTACAATAATTAGTGATGCAAGCATTAATATAACTGCAAAGAAATTTTCCATCAAGACACCTCCGTTTTCATCATTCTATATGATACCACAGTCAGCATCTTTTGGCAATTTTGTTTATAGATTAAGCTAGTAATATGATACCCAAATAACATCTAATTAAAAAAAGAGGAATTATTTTCCTCTTTTTTTGTACTTTTTTAGTCGTTAAATCTATCTTTTAGGTTATAAAATGCTTTTAGTCCTTTAAATTCAGCATTTTCCCAAAGTTCATCTTCGATTCTTAGTAGTTGGTTGTATTTTGCAACTCTATCTGTTCTTGATGGTGCACCTGTTTTAATTTGTCCTGCATTTACTGCTACTACAAGGTCTGCTATTGTAACATCTTCTGTTTCACCAGATCTATGAGAAACTACTGCTGTGTATCCTGCTTGTTTTGCCATTTCAATAGCATTTAATGTTTCTGTTAGAGAACCGATTTGGTTAACTTTTACAAGTATGGAGTTTGCAACATTTTCTTTTATACCTTTTTCAAGTTTTTTAGTGTTTGTAACAAATAGGTCATCACCTACTAATTGTACTTTTCCACCAAGTCTTTCTGTTAGTTTTGCCCAACCTTCCCAGTCATTTTCATCAAGACCATCTTCGATTGAAATGATTGGGTATTTGCCTACAAGACTTTCAAGCCAGTCTACCATTTCTTCTTCTGAGTAAACTGTACCTTCCCCTTCTAGGTGGTATTTTCCATCTTCTTTGTTGTAGAATTCTGAACTTGCGCAGTCCATAGCTATAAATACATCTTTACCTGGTTCATATCCAGCTTTTTTGATAGCTTCTACAATGATTTCTAGAGCTTCTTCGTTTGATTTTAAGTTTGGAGCAAAGCCACCTTCATCACCTACTGCTGTATTGTAGCCTTTTTCTTTTAGTACACTTTTTAAATTGTGGAATACTTCTGTACCAATTTGTAGGGCGTGAGCAAAGCTATCTGCACCTAGTGGGAAGATCATAAATTCTTGGATATCTACTGAGTTATCAGCATGTTCCCCACCATTTAGGATATTCATCATTGGTGTTGGTAGAAGCTTAGCATTTGGTCCACCAATGTAAGCATATAATGGTAAGCCTAATTCATCTGCTGCTGCTTTTGCCACTGCTAGTGATACACCAAGGATAGCATTTGCACCTAGATTTCCTTTATTTTCTGTACCATCTAGCTCAATCATTCTTTTATCAATGCCAACTTGGTCTGTAACATCATAAACTAAGACTAATTCATCAGCAATTTTATCATTTACATTTTCAACTGCTTTTAAAACAGATTTTCCTAGGAAATAATCTTTATCACCATCACGTAGTTCTACTGCTTCCCATTCTCCTGTTGATGCACCAGATGGAACTGATGCACGACCGTAGCCACCTAGTTCTGTTTCTACTTCTACTTCTACTGTTGGATTTCCTCTTGAGTCAAGAATTTGTCTTGCGTATACACTTGTAATTAAGCTCATTATTAATTCTCCTTTTTATCTATTTCTTTCTAAATTGTTAATAGCTCTTTCAGGGTCTTTAGAATAAACTTTGCCATCAGATCCTAATAATGGTATAAGTTGGCATCCATATTCATTGTTAGCTAGAATATAGTTTACACCAGTATTTCTATCCATTAGTACATGAATATCTAGTCCGCTGTCTTTATTAAATTCTTTTGATAAGCTAACAAATCTATTTTCTGCCATTTTTATATCCCCTTTTTTATTAATTTCTATGATTTACTAAAGCAGCAAAGTCATCTGCTTTTAGACTTGCTCCACCTACTAAGGCACCATCAATATTTTCTTTTGCCATTAGTTCTTTTACATTGGCTGGTTTTACAGATCCACCGTATTGGATGCGGATAGCTTCTGCTGCTTCTTTTGAGTATAGGTCGGCTATAAGGTTTCTAATGTAGCCACACATAGCATCAGCATCTTCTGCACTTGCTGTTTTACCTGTACCTATTGCCCAAATTGGTTCATAAGCTATGATTAAATTTTTGATATCATCTGCACTTACATCTTTTAAGTCAGCTTCAAGTTGAGATTTTACTTTTTCTTCTTGCTTATTAGCTTCTCTTTCTTCTAGGGATTCACCACAGCAAAGGATAGGTACTAAGCCGTGATCAAAGGCTGATAATACTTTTTCATTTATTAACTTATCATCTTCACCAAATATATCACGACGTTCAGAGTGACCTAATATAACATATTTTGCACCTATATCTGTTAGCATAGTTGGAGAAATTTCTCCAGTATAGGCTCCAGATTCTTCAAAGTACATATTTTGTCCACCAAAACCTATATTTGTACCATCTAAAAGCTTAGCAGCTATTGGTAAATCTATAGCTGGTGTACAAACACCTGCTTCTACTTCAGTATCTAGGTCTTTTTCTTTGATTTCACTTAGTAATTGTTCTGCTTGAGAAACTGTCATATTCATCTTCCAGTTTCCTACTATTACTGGTTTACGCATTTTTTCTCCTTACTTATCTGCGATGGCAGAAATACCTGGAAGGTCTTTACCTTCTAAAAATTCTAAACTTGCTCCACCACCTGTTGATACGTGAGTAATTTTATCTTTTAAATCTGCCATTTCAATAGCTAGGGCTGAGTCACCGCCACCTACTATTGTAGTTGCATCTGATTTAGCTAAGGCATTTGCAATAGTTAGTGTTCCGTTTGAAAATTCTTTTATTTCAAATACACCCATTGGTCCATTCCAAACAACTGTTTTTGCGCCCTTTATTTTTTCTGCATATTTTTCTGCTGTTTTTGGCCCAATATCAAGGGCTTCTTTATCAGCAGGAATACTATCAATATCTACTATCTGAGTTTCAACACCCGGTGCAATCTCATCAGCTATTACTACATCTTCTGGCAATAAGATTTCTACACCATTTTCCTTGGCACGATCTAAAAGTTCTAATGATAAATCCATCTTATCTTCCTCAAGTAGAGACTTACCAATTTCTTTACCTTGAGCTTTTAAAAATGTATAGGCCATGCCTCCACCTATAAGAATGATATCTACTTTTGTAATTAGATTTTCTATTACACCAATCTTATCAGAAACTTTTGCTCCTCCTAGGATTGATATAAATGGATGTTCTGGATTTTCTAAAGCCTTTCCCATAACATCTATTTCTTTTTCAATTAAAAATCCTACTGCTGATGGTAAAATACTTGCTACACCTACATTTGATGCGTGAGCTCTGTGGCTTGTACCAAAGGCATCATTTACATATAAATCAGCTAGAGATGCAAGTTTTTTGGCAAAATCATTATCATTTTTAGTTTCACCTGCTACATATCTTGTATTTTCTAGTAAAGCTAGTTGACCATCTTTTAGATTATTCACTTTTTCTGTTACTTCATCATTTACCACTTCATCAGCTGGTAAAAACTGAAATTTATCACCGTAGTGGTCTGCTAACCAGTTAGCAACAGGTTTTAGTGAAAATTCCGCATTTGCTTCTCCGCCTGGTCTACCTAAGTGGCTAATGAGGATAACTTTCGCTTCATTATCTAATAAATAGTCAATCGTTGGAAGAGCAGCTTTTATTCTAGAATCATCTGCAATCTTGCTTCTATCTTCTTTTGATAAGGGTACGTTAAAGTCTACTCTAACTAAAACTTTTTTACCTTTAACATCTAAGTCTTCAATTGTTCTTTTGTTCATAATTACCTCAAAAATAAAAGGGCAAGAGATAAATATCCCTGCCCCTTTCTATCTCTTAAAGTTTAGCTAAATAATCAAGTGTTCTAACTAAGTTAGATACGTATCCTGCTTCGTTATCATACCAAGCAACTGTTTTAACTAATTGGCTATCTCCATTTTCTACAACTTTTGTTAGTTGTGAATCAAATACTGATCCTGCTGGGTAACCGATGATGTCGCTTGAAACAATGTCTTCTGTTTCGTAAGCAAACGCGTCATTTGAGTATTTTTTCATTGCTTCGTTTACTTCTTCTTCAGTTACTTTTTTCTCAAGTACTGAATAAAGTTCTGTAATTGATCCTGTGATAACTGGTACTCTTAAAGCTGTACCATCAATTTTACCTTCTACTTCTGGAAGTACTTTACCAACTGCTTTTGCAGCTCCTGTTGAAGCTGGAATTGTATTTTGAGCAGCTGCACGTCCACCTCTAAGGTCTTTTTTAGAAGCTGGTGTATCTTGGATAGCTTGTGTTGCTGTATATGCGTGGATTGTTGACATTTGACCTGTAACAAATCCAAATTCTTTGTTTAATACGTTTACCATTGGTGCTAGGCAGTTTGTTGTACAGCTTGCTGCTGATACAACTGTTTCAGAACCATCTAGTTCTTCGTGGTTTACACCGTAAACGATAGTTTTCATATCACCCTTACCTGGTGCTGAGATTAAAACTTTTTTAGCTCCTGCTTTTAAGTGAGCCTCTGCTTTTTCTTTTTCTGTAAAGAATCCTGTACATTCTAGTACAACATCTACATCAAGATCTCCCCATGGTAGGTCTTCTGGATTTCTTTCAGCAAAGATTTTGATTTCTTGACCATTTACTTTAAAGCCATCTTCTGTTTGTTCAAAATCTCCAGTAAATCTACCTTGGGCTGTATCGTATTTAAAAGCATAAGCTAGACCATCTTTATCAATAAGGTCATTGATTGCTACTACTTGGATATCATCTTCTACTTCTGCAATTCTTCTAAGTGTAAGACGACCGATTCTACCAAATCCATTGATTGCTACTCTAGTTGTCATTATTGCCTCCAATATTCTTTCTAAAAGTTTTTACAATAGTATTTTACCAAGACACAGGACATTGTCAAGACTTTACCAGACTTGTCCTTCTAAATATCTATTAGCTACAACCGCTGCTATACAGCCATCTCCTGCTGCAGTCACCATTTGTCTAACAGACTTTTCACGGTTATCTCCTACTGCAAAAACTCCTTCGATATTTGTTTTCATATCGCTATCAGTAACTATATACCCATAATTCATTTCTATTTGATCTTTGAATATATCTGTTTGTGGGATATATCCTACAAATATAAATACCCCAATTGGACTATTATCATCACTTTTTAGTTCTTTTTTCTCTCCAGTTTTTACATTTTCTACTATAAGTGATGTTGTTTCTTTATCTCCTTTTATTTCTGTAACAACAGAATCAAGTTCAAACTTTATTTTTTCGTTGGCTTTTGCCTTATCTACAACTATTTGACTAGCTCTAAATTCATCTCTTCTATGAATAATTGTTACTGATCTACCAAATTTTGTTAGATAAATAGCTTCTTCAACAGCACTGTCTCCCCCACCTACAACAAAAATATCTAAACCGTTATAAAATGGACCATCACATGTTGCACAATAGGATACTCCCATATTTGCAAATTCACTTTCACCCGGTACTTCTAGCTTTCTGTGGGATGCGCCAGTTGAAATGATTATTACTTTTGCTTCAATAGTTTTACCATCATCTGTATGAACTTTTTTAACTTCACCTTCTAGTTCAACACTAGTTACATTTGTAGTTAAAAATTCACAGTATTCTTTAGCTTGCTCATACATCCTATCTGAAAGTCCCATCCCTGTGGCATCTTCCATAGATCCTGGATAGTTGTCTACAAAGGCTGTTGTAGCTATTTGTCCACCTGGGATATTTTTTTCAATTATAAGTGTTTTAAGTTTTGATCTTCCTGCATAAAGTCCTGCGGTAAGTCCTGCTGGACCTGCTCCTAAAATAATAATATCGTACATTTATTCTCTCCTAAAATTTAAAATCATTTTGCCTTAAGGCTTCATATAAAACTATATTTACTGAATTGGCAACATTTAAAGACCTATCAATTTTTTTAGTCATGGGAATAGTAATTATTTTTTCCTTAAATTGTTCTAAAATATCAGGGTTTATTCCCTCTTTTTCCCTGCCAAATATCAAAAAATCTCCATCTTTAAAGTCAATGTCAGAGTACTTGGTATCTGTTCCTGTTTCTACCAGATAAAAGTTCTTATCTGCTATATAATCTAAAAACTCATCCATACTATCATGGATAGTTAACTTTACCTTATCCCAGTAATCTATGCCAGATTTTTTTAAGGCCTTATCGGAAAAATCAAATTTAAAAGGCCTTACTAAATGTAGGTGAGATTCTGTTAATACACAAGTTCTACCAATATTACCTACATTTCCTGGATATTCTGGGGCTATTAATACTATATTAAACACTTGGGTTATCCTTATTATATTTTAAAATAATCTCTGAAGCTTCCTTTATACCATCTAAGTTATTATCAGCTACTACATATGTTGCTACTTTTTTTATATCTTCATTGCCATTGCCCATAGCAAAGCCTAGATGAGCACTTTCTACCATAGGCAGGTCATTGTAAGAATCACCAATGGCTGCAATTTCATCATTTTTTATGCCTAGATTGTTAGCTAAAATTTTTATACCTTCCCACTTGTTTACATTAGGCTCCATTATTTCTATAGCCCCTGGGCCTGAAGATGTTACATAAAGTTTATCTAAAAAAGCTTTTTTTATAATATCTACCGCTTTTGCTTCTCCATATGGATGGCTATTTAAACAACCTATGAGGATTTTATAGGCAGGTTTCCTCTTTTCTTTTAAATCCTTATAGGGATCTTCTGTAATAGAAATGTTGCATTGGTAGTTTAGTCCATAGTCACTAGAAATTTTTAAATGCTTTAACCTATCTTCATCTAATCTATTTGAATAAAAGGTATCCTCATCATAAAAATGGTAAATAAATTTGTGCTCATCACAAAATTTTATTAATTCCTTGATATGATCTTCCTCTAAAGGATGCTCTGATAAAGTTTTTTTGCTATCAAGTTTAATCAAGGCACCATTATTAGCAATCATAGGATTATCTACTCCAAGTGTTTTATTAGCAAATCTTATAGAAGACATTACCCTTCCACTTGTTAAAACTGTTTTTATACCTGCCTTGTTTAAATCATTTATTGCTTTAATGGTTGCTGGGTTTATTTTACTTTCACTGTTTAAAAGAGTCCCATCCATATCTATTGCAAAAAGTTTAATCATCATCTCTCCTATAATATAAACATAACTTATTCAAATCACACTCATCACAAAGAGGCCCACGGGCCTTGCATAAGGCTCTTCCATGGGTTATAAGTCTTTTATGGGTAATATTCCACTCATCTTCTGGGACATTTTTTGTAAGTTGTTTTTCAGTTTGACTTACATTTTTAGCATTGGCAAGTCCTAGCCTATTTGATACGCGAAATACATGGGTATCAACTGCAAACGCTGGTATATCAAAGGCATTTGCCAAAACTACATTGGCAGTTTTATTGCCCACACCAGGAAGTTTTATAAGCTCAGCTTTTACATTTGGAACTTTCCCATTATAGTCTTCTAGTAAAATTTTACTAGTTGCTTTTATATTTTTTGCTTTGTTCTTATATATTCCTATTGATTTTATCCAATCTTCTAGCTCGCCTATATCCATATTAGCAAAGTCTTTAGCTGTGTTTGCCACCTTAAAAAGTTTGCTGGTTACTTGATTTACCCTTACATCTGTGCTTTGGGCTGAAAGCATAGTTGCTATTAAGGCCTCAAAGGGTGTTTCAAAATGTAATAAGTCTTTATTGGGATCTTCATACATGCTAGCTAGAATTTCTAAAACCTCTTTAATTTCTTTTTTACTCAAAATATTATCACCTAACCTCTGCTATTACTATACTATTTTTTATCTTTTTATTTATCATATTTATTTATAATGGTATAATCTAGTATTAGATATGGAGTGATTAAATGTTTAATATTAGAAAGAAAAATTTTAAAGAATTAGACCTAGTTTTGCTGATTTCAACGATTTTAATTAGTATCTATGGCCTAGTTATTCTCTACTCAGCTTATGGGGGAGATTTTAGTGAGATTAAAACCCAAATTATAGCTACCTTTTTAGGTTTTGTTCTTATAGCTATACTTTGTACTATGGACCTTGATATTTTAAAAAGATTTTACAGGTGGATATATGCGATTGGCCTAGGACTTTTGGTCCTTACCCTTATCTTTGGTAGAGGTTTAGATGAATGGGGAGCAAAATCCTGGGTATACATAGGATCTTTTTCCTTCCAACCTTCGGAATTTGTAAAAGTTGGGCTTATATTTGCTTTTGCAGCTTATCTTGATAAACATAAATATCAGATAAATGAACCTAGAAGATTAATAGAAGCTTTAATTTTTGCAGCAGTTCCAGTTGTACTTATACTTTTACAACCAGACTTTGGTACTGCCATGGTTTACTTATTTTTTATAGCTGCTATGCTTTTTGTCGCAGGACTTTCTTGGAAATGGATAGCACTATTTGCAGTTGGTGGATTAGCAGTAGGATTTTTAGTTTTAACTAACCTTTCTGGTTATAGGGCTGACAGGATAGAAAACTTTTTAAATCCAGCAAGGGATACTTCTGGTTCTAACTGGCAGCAACAACAAGGTATGATTGCTATAGGATCTGGTATGCTAAGCGGACGTGGTTTTTTAAATGGTACCCAATCTCAATACGGCTATGTACCAGAAAAAGAAACTGACTTTATATTTTCAGTTTTAGCAGAAGAATTAGGTTTTATTGGAGCCATATTTTTAATCATATTATTCTCTATTATAATATTAAGACTTGTAAGAATAGCAAAAAAATCAAATAATACCTTTATTTCTCTTATGGTAACTGGTATTGCAGCCATGCTTTTTATCCACATCTTTGAAAATATCGGTATGACTATAGGACTTATGCCAGTAACGGGTATACCCCTACCATTCTTATCCGCTGGAGGTACTTTTCAATTGATATGTTTATCAATGGTTGGTCTTGCCCTATCAGCATCCATGCAAAAATCTTATAAAGACGATGATGTAATTGATTATGAAACTATAAAAGTAATCGATCCTAATTTATTAAGAGCATCTAAAAAAAGAGAAATTAAAAACACCGCCAATTAATTGCCGGTGTTTTTTTCTTCTCTAACTTTTTTATCCTTAACCATTTTTGTTTTTGAGAATTCTTCTCTTTCTTTTTCTTCGATTAAAGATGATATTGTTTTTATTCTTTCTTCAGTTTTTGGTATTTGTACCTTTTCTAAAGAGTTTACTTTTTTGCTAGTCTTTTTTATTTGCCTATCAAGGTTATTAATTGTAGTATCTAGCTCTGCTAGCTTATAAATTTTATCCTTAAGTTCGTTAAAAGAAAGAACAGCTACATCAAAGTATTCATTGGTTTCGTAAAATGAATAAGAAAGATTAAGCTTAGCTGGTTTAAAATCAATATCATAAACCTTGGTTTGCATAAATTCATCTTCTTTTAAAGTTATGCTATTATCAACAGGTACTATTCTTGAAATATCATCAAGCTTTGATTCACCCATGGTTACCATAGCTTTCTTAAAATTTTGGCTAACTTTTGCTATAGTAGCATTTACTTCTTCATTTAACTCATCTCTTTGCTTTATTTTGCTATCATGAGCCCCAATTAGTGCTTTTCTTGATTTATCGAGGATATCTAGACCCCCTCTTAAAAGTTTGAGGTGGTCTTTAGCTGCTATTAAATTTGCCTTGGTTGGTGCAGTTGATTTAATTTCCATCTTTATTACCTATGAATTTATCAAGATTTTCTGGACTTACCCTGTGAAGTTCTGTTCTAGGTAGGATATTTAATATTTCCCAGCCTAAATCTAAACTTTCGTCCAGTTCTCTATTTTCAGTTGGGTCTTGGGATAGAAATCTTTGCTCAAAGGCTTCTCCAAATTCTAGGTATTTTTTATCAATATCTGATAAATCATCTTCCCCTACGATTTGGGCAATGTTTCTTACCTCACCTACGTGGGAATATGACTCATAAATTTGGTTCATTAAATCTTCATGGTCTGCTCTTGTGTATCCTTCACCAATACCATCTTTCATAAGACGAGAAAGGGATGGTAAAACATTGATTGGTGGATAGATTCCTTTATTAAACAATCCCCTATCAATTACAATTTGTCCTTCTGTGATATAACCTGTAAGGTCAGGAACTGGGTGTGTTATATCATCATTTGGCATTGTTAAAATTGGAATAAGAGTTACAGATCCATTTGTTCCGCGAATCATACCAGCTCTTTCATATAAGGTTGCTAAGTCTGAATACAAATATCCTGGATAACCCTTACGAGATGGAACTTCTTGTCTAATAGATGAAACTTCACGTAGGGCTTCTGAATATGAAGTCATATCAGTAATGATTACTAAAACGTGGTAGCCTTTTTCATAAGCTAAATATTCTGCAGCTGTTAGGGCACATTTTGGAGCTATTAGCCTTTCCATAATTGGACTATCTGCAAGGTTTTGATACATTACTACCTTATCACGCACGCCCGCTTTGTTAAAGGCATCTTCAAAAAACATAGCTTCATCTTTTTTAATTCCCATAGCTGCAAATACAAAGGCAAAGTCTTCATCTGTTTTAAGTTTTGCTTGTCTTACAATTTGAGCTGCTATTTGGTTATGGGTTAGACCATAGCCAGAAAATATTGGAAGCTTTTGACCACGGATAAGGGTTGTAAGTGTATCTATAGCTGAAATACCTGTTTGAATAAAGTCTCTTGGGTATTCACGTGCAACTGGATTTAGGGGCTCACCTTCTACTGAGTAAGTTTTTTCGGCATATATTTCCCCACCATTATCGATTGGGCGAGCTAATCCATCAAAGGTACGACCTAAGATTTTTTCATTTAAAGGAATAGCTAATGGTTTTTCTTCAAAAGAAATTACTATATCATCCAATGAAAAGTCTTGGGTATTACCAAAAACTTCTATAGAAATTGTCTCATCATCAATTTTTACTACTTGGCCTACAAAATCCATACCTAGGGCGTGGATAGAAACTACTGCATTGTAGGTTACATCTGCTACATTTTCTATCTCTATGATGGAGGATTCTATTCTTTTAACTTTTGTATATTCTTTACGCATTAATATTCTCCTCCTTTTAGTCCTAAGAAATGTGATTCTAGCTTGTTATTTAAAACAGTAAATTTATCTAATTCATCATTTTTTATGTTATATTTCATTTGAGTTATATCATTTATAAGCTCTGGGTCATATAAATTATTATATGAGACACCATTTTTAATAGCTTCAGATGATCTATGATAATAATTGCTTATAGTATTTAGCATTTTTATTTGCTTATCCAATGGCACATACTTATCTGTATCATTATAAGCATTTTGTTGTAAGAAGCCTACTCTGATTAGCTCTGCAATGTCTAGTATATTTCTTTGTTCATCTGATAGAGCATCCTTACCTACTAACATTAAGATAGATTGGATTTCATCTTCTTGAAGTAATACATTCATAAGCTCATTACGAACTGCGATGATATCTTCTCCAGTTTTTTCTTGGTAGAAAGGTCTCATGGTATCAACATAGTTTGAATAAGAAGTTAACCAGTTAATAGCTGGGTAATGACGTGAATAGGCTAGCTTTCTATCTAGACCTAAAAATACATTTACGGCCCTTCTAGTGTTTTCAGTAACTGGTTCTGAGAAGTCACCACCTGATGGTGAAACGGCACCGATTAGGGTAACTGATCCTTCAGATCCATTTAAGTTTGTAAAATATCCTGCCCTTTCATAAAATTGTGAAAGTCTTGATCCAAGATATGCTGGATATCCTTCTTCAGCTGGTATTTCTTCTAGACGACCAGAAATTTCTCTTAAAGCCTCTGCCCATCTGGATGTAGAGTCAGCCATTAACGCTACATGGTAACCCATATCTCTGAAGTATTCTGCAATTGTAATACCTGTATAAATTGATGCTTCACGGGCAGCTACTGGCATATTTGATGTATTTGCAATAAGGATTGTTCTTTCCATCAGACCATATCCTGTATTTGGGTCGATAAGTTCTGGGAATTCTTCTAGTACCTGAGTCATTTCGTTACCACGTTCACCACAACCGATATAGATAATAATATCTGCATCTGCATATTGGGCAAACTGGTGTTGGAGCATGGTTTTTCCAGTACCAAATCCTCCTGGGATAGCTACAGTACCACCTTTGGCAACTGGGAAAAATACATCCAACACTCTTTGACCTGTACTTAATAAAAGTTCAAGGGGTCTTACTTTTTTAACTGGACGTGGATTTCTAACTGGCCAGTATTGATAAAGTTTTAGCTCTTCTTCCCCATCTTTTGTAGCTACTTTTACAATTGTATCTTCTAACTTATAGCTACCAGATGGTTTTACTTCTGTAACTTTTCCTGCTACTGAACTCATAAGTCTATGTTCAATAGTTTTTGTTTCCATGATAGTTGCATAGATATCACCTACATTTAAAGTATCTCCAACAGCAACTTTTATGTCCACATCCCAGTCTTTTTCTTCATCAAGGTTTTCAAAACCTATACCAGATGGGATAAAAGCTCCATTTTCATCCATAATTTTTTCGAGAGGTCTTTCTATACCATCAAACATATTTTTAAGTAGACCAGGTCCTAGTCTTACTGAAAGAGGTCTACCTGTTGCAATTATTTCTTCATTGGCAGCAAGGCCAGAAGTATCCTCATAAACCTGGATAGTTGCATGATCTCCTTCTACGGAAATAACTTCTCCAATAAGTTTTAGTTTTCCTACTGAAACCATCTCACGAATTTTAAGAGAGCTTGCATTTTTTGCTACAACTACTGGTCCATTTATTGTTTTAATTGTTGGATTCATTAAAACTCTCACTTTCAAACAGATTATATAAGGTTTTTCCTATATCGTATTGTTTTTCTTCAATCTTTTTTAGGTAGGTTTGGTTATATTGGAAAGATCCATCTTTTGCTTTTAGGATAAATCCGCCAATGTATTTATCATCCAAAGTTCCTAAGTTATCTAGGTCAACTAAGTTTTTGTCACTTTCTTTTACCAAAACTACAAATTTATCTTTATCCTCATTTATTTCTTGTAAGGCTTTATTTATTTGTACTGGCAAATTATTCTTATATTCATCTGTTTTTGTATATTCCAAAAGCTTTTTCTTTATTTCACCTACTAAGTTATTTAATAGGTATTCTTTGTGGGCGTAGAAATTTGTTTTTTGTTCTTCTTCAAGTTTAGATACTCTTTCATTGCCACGTATAGTTGCAAAGCTTTTGCGGTTATCCAAAGTTTTTTCTAGCTCTTTTTCAAGATTAGCTTTTTTTTCTTCAATTTGTTCACTATTTACATTTGTAGAATTATATAATTCTTTTTCACTTTTTGCTTTTTCTTCATCCCAAACCATTGTTCTAAAGGTTCTTAGTTTTTGGTTTATATCAAGCATATTACCTCCAATTAACCATCTATGACTACAATTAAAGGAGCATTTTCACTTTCTCTGTGGGCTTTAACTTCTTGTTCAATCCATGAATTTATTGTTGTAGTTAATATTAAAACGGCAAGATCATCTTCTTTTATAGAAGCTTTAAAAGTATTTTCGGCCTCATCAGGGTCTGTGACTAAGTTCCCTTCAATAGACCCAAGTCTAAACATTACAATAAGACTTGGGTCGTTAGTTAATATTTTTGCCTTCATTTTATGCGTATAAAATTAGGATTGAGATGATAACACCAAAGATAGCAATACCTTCAGCTAGACCTACGAAGATGATTGTACGTCCTAGGATTGATTGGTCTTCTGAAATTGCTCCAAGTGCTGCAGAACCTACTGTACCTACTGCATAACCAGTACCAATTGTTGCAAGACCTGTTGATAAAGCTGCACCAATATATTTTAGTCCTTCAGCACTTGTAGCTGTTGTTGCTGCAGCAGCGTCTGTTGCAGCTGCTTTGGCATTTGCTGGTAGAAGTAAAACTACTATCATCGCCATAAGTGGCACAAATGTGAATAAGTTTATTTTAAGTGCCTTTTTAATTTTATCTTTTGATGGGTCATCATTTGTTTTTAATAAGTAAATTCCTGAATAAATTGTAATAACTACTACTGCTAGTGCTAATAATCCTATATTTTTTATCATATTTTTTCCCTTTCTGACTAATTGTTTGATTCTTTACTACTAATTGGTCTAAATAGGCGACCATTACCTTCATAATACTTGCTAAACATTTCATAAAATTCTAGTCTTAAACCTTGGATAAATACTATCATTCCTTCAAGGCCGATAATTAAAGCATTACCTAAAAGTAGAATTATTGTTCCAAGGATACCTCCGCCTGCAAGTTTGGCCATTACTTCAAAGGCCATATATAAACCAACGTGGTTTATAGCAAAGGCTCCTACCCTTGTAAAGGATACTAGGTTTGAGAAAACTGAAAGTAGTGCTTCTATAATGGAGAAAGAACTTTCTACATAATAGTCACCCTTGCCTTGATCGTAAAGGCGTTTCTTACCTTCAATTTTTCTTGCTATAGGTTGTTTAAATACCATCATTATTATAGATGCTATTAAAATTATTATACCAACTGGCATTGGGATAGGACTTTTATTTACTATATTTAGAACTATTATAATAAATGATAACATCATCATAAGTCCTGCTAGTCCTTCTTTACCAAAGATACCTTCTTCTATATTATGCTGTTTTGAAACCTTATTATAAATACCAATAAGATATGATATAACCATAAGTCCTACACCAAAGGCAACTGATGCTATTAAAACGGTCATTATATTATCAAATGGTTTTATAAGTAGGGCTGGTATTATATCTTCTCGGCCAAAAAATGATCCGTACATGAGTCCAAAAAATGAAGCTGATAGACCAATTCTTTTTATAAGCCCACCGAAAACTTTATTTTTCTTGGCTAGCCAAAAACCTATGGCTATAAATACTAAACCTTGACCTAAATCACCAAACATTAACCCATAAAGGAGTAAGTAAGTGATTGCAAAAAATGGTGTTGGGTCGATTTCATCATAGTTTGGAGCCCCATACATATTTACTAAAAATTCAAAAGGTCTAAATACCTTATTATTTTTTAGTCTTGTTGGTGGATCTTGGTCTACTGACTCATCATTCCTTGTGGTTAGTATGGTATTATCATATTTTTCTTCAAGAACCTTAAACTTACTAACTTCTGATTCTGGGACCCAGCCTGATAAATAAAAGTATTCATCCCCATGAGCCATGCTACTTTTTAGTTCTTCAGATTTCCTTACATGGTCTAGAGAGTAGGATAAATTTTCTATAACATCGCCATATTGGCTATTGATAGCCTCAATCTCGCGATTAATACTTAAAAGCTCGTCATTTGCTTTTATGTATTCTTTTTCTATATTCGAAATGTTTACTTTATCAGGTATCTCATTATCTACAAATCCCATAGTGTTTATAGAACGAGATACATCCTCTTTAACCTTTTCTGGATAAACTAATAGGTAACTTTCTTCGTTTTTCTTATTAGTATTATTATCATTACCTTTTTTAGGTTTTTTCTTCTTATCTACTTTAGACTCGTTTGTTACTAGTCTAGTATCATCATATTTTTCTTCGAGACTTTCCATTTGCTTTAAATCATTTTCTGCTACTAGGGCTGAGAAATAAAAATATTTTTCTCCTAGGGCAATACTATCTTCATAGTCAATGGCTTTTTTTCTTAAAGAAAGGTTATAGGATAGAGAATTAATAACATCTTTATAAGAATCTTTTAAATTATTTATTTCTTCATCTAAACTTAAAAGTTCTTTTTCGGTCTCATCTATTTCTTTTTCAATATCTACTAAATTAGAATTTTGTGGAAGGGCACTATCTATAAAACCCAAGGTATTTATTGTCCTTGATAGGTCCTTATTAACTTTTTTTGGATAAATCATCAGGTAATGATGTTCATCAAACAAATCACTATTATTAAATTCTGGATTTTTATTTTCCTTTTCTATATTCGAAATGTTTACTTTATCAGGTATCTCATTATCTACAAATCCCATAGTGTTTATAGAACGAGATACATCCTCTTTAACCTTTTCTGGATAAACTAATAGGTAACTTTCTTCGTTTTTCTTATTAGTATTATTATCATTACCTTTTTTAGGTTTTTTCTTCTTATCTACTTTAGACTCGTTTGTTACTAGTCTAGTATCATCATATTTTTCTTCGAGACTTTCCATTTGCTTTAAATCATTTTCTGCTACTAGGGCTGAGAAATAAAAATATTTTTCTCCTAGGGCAATACTATCTTCATAGTCAATGGCTTTTTTTCTTAAAGAAAGGTTATAGGATAGAGAATTAATAACATCTTTATAAGAATCTTTTAAATTATTTATTTCTTCATCTAAACTTAAAAGTTCTTTTTCGGTCTCATCTATTTCTTTTTCAATATCTACTAAATTAGAATTTTGTGGAAGGGCACTATCTATAAAACCCAAGGTATTTATTGTCCTTGATAGGTCCTTATTAACTTTTTTTGGATAAATCATCAGGTAATGATGTTCATCAAACAAATCACTATTATAAAATTCTGGATTTTGATTTTCTTTGTGACTGTTAAGTTTAGTAGGTTTATTTTCATCGAAAACTTCTGCATCCAAATAATTATTATTTTCTGAGTTAATAAGTAGATAATCTGTTCCATTTATTAATCTAATATCATTAAATTTTTGATTATCTGCCATTAATATCTTCCTTTGTCTAACTTTCAGTATCAACTAAAAAGTCGACTACCTTATTAACAACTTCATCTTTATACTGATTATAGACCTTATCCATCTTGTTAATTCTTGCTTGATAATCTGCGTTGATATTGTTTGAACGTTCTTGAGCACTGTCCATAATATCATTATAAATTCGGTTAGATTCTGCTGTAGTTTTTTCACTGTATTCTTGATCCAGTTTTAATGTAACATTTCTAGCATTTTCTCTTTCATTTTCAAGAACTTCATTTGTTTTTTCATTCAGATTATAAGTTGCTTCATCTATAGCATATATTTCACTTAGTGCATTTAAGCTAGCATGGTCTACATTATCATCCAAGTGGATAATTAAAGATGGGATATTGTCATAATTATTTTTTAGGATAAAACGACCATCTTCTGTAACTACACCATACCTATAATCAAAATATTTAAGATTTTGGATTTTTTCTATATCTATGTCATACTTTTTAAGTATATCTATATTTTTCTTATAGGTTTCTAGCTTTTTAGATTTTTCTTCTAATTCTGCTTTTTTATCTAAAAGAGTTTTTAGCCTATCATAAAGCTCTTCTGCTCTTTTTTGATCAACAATTTCACCTGCTGCAGGACTATCTGCAATATTTAAGGAATCTTTTAGTTCCTGTAATTTTGTTATATATCCATCATCATCTCTACTAAAGCCTGATAATTTATTGATATCTTCTGTTATCCCAACATTTTCAGCACTAGCTGTAATGTTAAAGGACCTGTTGGTTATTTGGTTAAAGGCATCAAGGGGTTCTATATCACCAATCTTGATTACATCCTCTAAAAACTCATCCAGGTTTTTCTTATCGGATATCATATTAACCAGGTACATTTTTTCTACTGCCATTATTACCTCACTATTAGATATTCCATTGCTTCATCCACTGTAAAACTATCATCTACTTCCAAAAGCGCATCTATATTTTCACCACTAATAAACATTATATTCATAGCTGAAATGACATAAAGAATATCGCAAGCTTGTTTGGTTATTTCACCATAATAAAGTTTGAGTTCTCTTTTGCGCACTTGTCTATGAGTATGAGCATAATCATCAAATATATTTTTATATTTACTAGTGCTCATTTTTTTTATAAAGTCTTCTAGGGGTAAAAGGGATAATTCTTTTAACCTTGAACCATTAAAAGTATTGCCACCTTCAATTAGATAATTAAAAATGTCGCTTTCATTTAAATCATAGTAAGATTTTAACCTATAAAGCATTTCAAAATTTAACAAATTGATTTCTTCACCTATAAAAGTTTCAATTTGCTTGCGTTCTTTTCTATTAAATTTTTTAGCAAGTTTTAATAAACTACGATAGTAAAATTTGATTAAAGCATTTGAAGATAAAAATATTAGGGAACTTGCCTGCATATTTTCATTTAAATATGGTAGCAAGGTCCTGTAATATTTGCTAGATTTATTGGCATTTATAAAAGATTCTAAGTCCATATCATCAGTTAAGATAAAATTATTTGATAAGGGATTTGCCGTAAATCTAACAAGATTTCTTTTGTAGTTGTGGTTTACAATAGACTCTATAATTTCTTGTAAAAATAGTATTTCGTATTTTGAGAAGTATAAATTATAGAAGTCACTTTCTAAACCATGTAAAAAATAATCCATGCTTTTAAGTTCATCTAGCATCCATTTAAAATTATCTGCTTCTAAGGCTTTTTTATCTTTCCCATTATCTATTCTAGGGTAAGCTTTTGAAAGAATATCAATTTTTTTGTCAATGTCACTTTCATTAGCCAAGGCAACATATAGGTCCTTATCTGGGATTTTTCCCATTTTTGCTTTGGCTTTTACTAATACATCTCTCATTTATCGCCTCTTTTCTCTTAACAGAAAAATAATATCACTTATAGTCTTTTTTTAAAAGGATAATAAATAGTTGATATTATCCATATATGATTTGATAATTAATTTACCAAGTCTCCTGATATTGTAAATGATGTATGATCTGTGATTTTTACATTTACAAATTCCCCTATTAGGTCTTTTGGTGCCTTAACATGGACTAATTTGAAAGTATCGGTTCTACCTGTTAATATTTCAGGGTTATTTTTTGACTCAGATTCTAGTAAAACTTCTACGGTTCTTCCTACATATTCAGCATTTTTTTCATTAAACATTGGATATAGCTCATCTAGTAGTCTTTGGAACCTATCTTGAACTATATCATCATCAATGGTTGGATATTTTGCTGCAACTGTTTTTGGGCGTGGTGAGTACTTAAAGGTATATGCTGAGTCAAAACCAACTTTTTTGCATGCCTCAATTGTTTTTTGAAAATCTTCTTCTGTTTCTGTAGGAAAACCTACAATGATATCTGTAGATAGGGCTATGCCTGGGATTTCTTCTTTTAATTTATTTGCCCTTTCTAGATATTTTTCTATTGTATAATGTCTATTCATCTTTTTAAGCACATCATCTGACCCAGATTGCATAGGTAAGTGGAAATAATTACAGATATTGTCATTATCACGCATTACTTCTATTAGCTCATCTGATAAATCTTTTGGGTGACTTGATGTAAATCTTAGTCTTTTTACTCCAGGTATTTTGGCAACCCTTGCTAATAATTCTGGAAAGGTAAAGTCATAATCTGTGTTATTTCCATAGGAATTTACATTTTGGCCAAGCAAGGTAAATTCTTTAAAGCCTTGGGAAACTAGATATTCTACTTCTTCTATAATTGAATATGGACGTCTAGATTCTTCTCGCCCCCTAGACTCTGGTACGATACAATATGTACAATAGTTATCACAACCACGCATAATATTTACATAGGCTTGGAAATCATTTGTAGAATTATATTTTTCAAAGTCATCTTTTACATCATCTGTTGATACATCTATAACTCTTTCTTCTGTTTCTAGGTATCTAAATATCAAATCTCCTAAAGAGTTTATATTCTTTGTACCAAAGACAATATCTACTTCTGGGTGCTTATCGATTATAACTTGGCGGGCTTCAGTAGTTTGCATCATACATCCACAAACAGAAATAATTTTTTCTGGATGTTCTCTTTTTAGTCTTTTTAGGGATGAAACTTGACCATAAAGTTTTAATTCTGCATTCTCCCTAACTAGGCAAGTATTAAAGATAATAAAATCTGCTTTTTCTCTCTCATCTGTGTAGGTATATCCTAAATCTTCTAGTATATAGGATATACGTTCTGAGTCATGCTCATTCATTTGGCATCCAAATGTTGTTATATTATAGGTTTTGTCCTTAAAATAATCTTTGTATTTTTCTTTTTGTAAAGTTTCCATTTTATCCTCACCTAAAAAAGAAGATGATCGAAATCATCTTCTTTAATTTTTATTTATAGATTAATATTCTATTTCTTCTTCGTTTTCATCAACATCATCGATTTCATCAGCTGGTTGATCTAATGTTTCTTCTTCATCAAGAGTTACAACATCTTCATCAGCTAATTCTTCGTTATATACAGCTTCTTCTGAGCTTTCAGCTGTATCGAAATCATCGATCACATTATCAACTTCTGAATCTTCAGAGATAAGATCAGATGAACCGCCTTGTTCAAATAAAGCTTGTTCTAATAGGTTACCTAGGTTGTTGTTTAGGTCAGCATCTGAACTGAAGTTATTTTGAGCTGGTCTTTCAGCTCTTCTTCTTTGTCTATTGTTATTAGAATTTTCTCTTCTTTCACGTCTTGGTTTTCTTTCAGGTCTTTCTGGTGCTTCTTCAAGTTGTTTAATTGAAAGACCGATTTTTTCTTCTTCTTTGTCTAATGAAATAATTTTAACTTGGATTTCATCTCCAACGTTTAATTCATCAGATGGTTTTTCAACATGGTCCCAAGAAATTTCAGAAACGTGTACTAATCCTTCTACACCATCCGCTACTTCAACGAATGCACCAAAGTCTAGTAAGTTTACTACTTTACCTGTTACAACATCGCCTACTTCATGAGCGTTTACAAATGAATCAAATGGTTTATCTAAAAGTTGTTTACGTCCTAGAGAAATTCTATTTTTTTCTTTGTTTAGTTTTAAGATTTTAACTTCGATAGTATCACCAACGTTTAGTACATCAGATGGAACTTCTACTCTTGTCCATGCAATGTCTGATACGTGTAGTAAACCATCAAGGCCATTTACTTCAATGAATGCACCAAAGTCTGTAAGTCTTGCAACTTCACCTTCTAGTACTTGACTTTCTTCAAGTTCATCCCATCTTTCATCAAGTTCTTCTTCAAGAACATCTTTACGAGATAAAACTAATCTATTTTTTCTTTCGTCAATAGAAACTATTTTTAATTCCCAAGTTTCACCAACGAATTTTTTGAAGTTCTTAACAAAGTATGTTGCAATTTGGCTAGCTGGTACAAAACCGTTTACTCCCTCAACTTCAACTGTAAGTCCACCTTTATTAAAGCCTGTTACTTTACCTTCTACTAATTCATCGTTTTCGAATTTTTCAGCAAGGTCTTTCCAAGCTTTCATTCCTTGAACTCTTCTTGTTGATAGAGCAACGTTACCTTCACCATCATCTAGTTTGATAACATAAACGTCGATGTCATTTCCTACTTCAAAATGATCTTTAGGATTTTCTTTTTCTTCTTCTGTCATTTCATCTAGTTTTATGATACCATCTGCACGGTATTGGATATCAACAAAAACTTCGTCATCTTTCACATCGATAACTGTTCCTGTGATAACATCTTTAGGATAGATTTTCTTTAAACTATCTTCAAGACTATTCATAAAATCTTCTTTTGTAAATTCGTCCATTTTACTAACTACCTCCTCAATAATCTCATCAGGTGTGGATGCACCTGCGATTATTCCAATTTTTTTAAATTCCGAGAGCTTTTGCAAAGGTAGATCTTTAACAGTTTCAATCCTATAAACATTTTTGTTATACAAACTCACTACTTGATATAGCTTGTTAGTATTAGAACTATTAAAACCACCAACTACAATCATACAATCAACCTCTTTAGATAAGTTTGCTGCTGATTCTTGTCTTAGTTTTGTTGCATTGCAGATTGTGTTTTCTATCACAACACTACCATTATTTTCTTTGAACGTATTTGCAATATCATAGTAAAAATCAGCTCTATTTGTAGTTTGACTAACTACATAAAGGGGTTTTTCACTTTTAATATTTTTTGCTTCAGTCTCATCACTTACTATTATACCATTTTTTAAATAAGAGTCCATAGCAATTATCTCAGGATGATTAGGATCTCCAACAATAATTACTTGGTGACCATCATTTTCTTTGGCTACGATTTTCTTATAAATATTTCTGAGCACCGGACAAGTTGCATCTAAGATTTCATTGCCATTTTTTAAAAGGGCTTCTTTAAATTCTGCACTTTCTCCATGGGCACGGATTACTATTAGCGAGTCCTTTATTTTAAGGGCTTCTTCTTTGCTTAAAACTTTTAGTCCTTGCTTTTCTAATTTATCCACCAGTTGGGGATTGTGTATTAGAGGACCTACTGTATATTTTTCTCTATCACTGGCTAAAGCTTCATGGGCAAGATCTACTGACCTTTTTACACCAAAGCAAAATCCAGAATTATCTGCTATTATAATTTCCATAAACTTCTTTCTTTTTATGTTAATTGTCTTTTATAAATACCATTAAATATTTCATCAGACATTTTTACCATCGCCTCTTTTGATTTCATATTTAGATATTTATCGACATTAATTGGTTCATTTATATAAATATATGTTTTTCTAAAAGGTTTATAAGACGAAACAATCTCTACTGGCAATACATCTTTTTTTGCCTTTAGGGCAATATAGGCTATCCCATCTTTCATATTCTCCCTGTTTATATCATGGGTCCTAGTTCCTTCTGGAAATATTCCTAGGATATTTTCTTCTTTTAATAATTTTATAGAATTTTTAAGACTTGAGAGATCTCTACCTTCACGGTCTATAGGAAAAACACCTATAGCATTTAAAAAACTAGCTAAAAAACCATTTTCAAAAAGTTCTTTTTTTGCCATAAACCTTATACTAGGTGCAAAGGCAATGGCTAAAAATATAGGATCCCAGTTGGCCTTATGGTTAGCACATAAGATATATCCTTCATTTTGTGGAATGTTTTCTCTTCCTACTACCCTTAGCCTAAATATTGGCCAAATAAAAATAGTTGCTATAAATTTTAAAATTCTATATAACATCTTCTTTATCCATATTTTCTAAAATTAGTTTGATGGTCTGATCAATATTTAAATTTGAATTATCTATTTCGATGGCATCAGCTGCCTTTTTTAAGGGCGAATTCTCACGAGTGGAGTCATATTGGTCACGGGCAATGATTGCCTTTTCTATTTCATCTATTGATAAATTTGACTCATGCTGCTCAAATCTTCTTATGGCCCTCTGCCTAGCGTTGGCAGTTAGATAAAATTTATATTTAGCATTAGGAAAAACAACTGTTCCAATGTCTCTACCATCTAGGACGAAGGACTTTTTACTGGCTATTTGCCTTTGCATATCAACTAGTCTTTCACGGACCTTGCCGTTGGCAGAAACCCAGGATACATTTTTAGTTATAAGGTCAGTTCTTATTTCATTTTCTATATTTTTACCATTTAGATAGATTTCATTTTCTATAAAATCAATATTAATGTCATCTAAAGCGTTTAAAATTTCAGCATCAGTAGAATTTTCGTTTATAGAATTTTCTAAAAAATAAAGGGTAGCTGCCCTATACATGGCTCCTGTGTTTAAGTATTCTATATTTAAAATCTTGGCCAATCTATTTGAAATTGTAGACTTGCCTGATCCACTTGGCCCATCTATGGCAATTATATATGTCATATACTCTCCTTTATTGCACTTGCTGCAGCAAAGGCTGTAGTAAATGCTAGTTGTAAATTAAATCCGCCGGTTAGGGTATCTATATCTAAAACTTCTCCTATAAAATACAAACCTTTTACTAGTTTAGATTCCATAGTTTTTGGATTGATTTGATTAACTTCTATCCCACCTTTGGTAATAACGGCAGTATTAAAACCTCCAAATTTATCAAATTTTAGGCTAAAGTTTTTTATATTATCTATAAGGCCTAATCGTTCTTGTTTTGTAATTTGATTGGCTTTTTTATCTGTAGCAATCTGAGATCGATTTAAGATAACTTCTACCAAGACATTTGGAATTACTTCATTTAAAATATTTGAAATGTCCTTGCTAGGATTTTTATCAAATAAATTTACTAAAAACTTATCTAAATCCTCTTTATTTGTGGTAGATAAATCAAGTGAGATTTCCTTTAACTTTTTATTTACTACAAATGAAGATATTTTTAATACTTCAGGGCCTGAAATAAAGTTTTTTGTAAGTAAGATTGAACCAAATTCACTAAATGATCCCTTATCAGTTACTATTTTTATCCCAGTATTTTCTAAGGATAGGGCTTTTATATTTGATAAGTCCTTGTCTTTAAAGAAAATGGGCACTAAGGACGGATGAGTTTTACTTACTTTGTGGCCAAATGATTTGGCAAATTTATAGCCATCCCCACTTGACCCAGTATTTGGATAAGATAGGCCACCAGTAGCAATTATTACTACATCAAAATTATAATCTTTACCAGTAGTTTTTACTAAAAACTTTTCTTTTTTAACAATCTCCTCTACCCTAGTATTAGTGACAAGTTTTATGTTTTTTTCTATTATTTGATTTTCAAAAAATTTGACTACATCACTAGATTTTTGAGATTTAGGAAAAACTCTCTCATTTTCTTGGGTTACTAAATCCAAACCATGACTTTTATAAAAGTCAATGGTGGCATAGTTATCGTGGCTATTAAATGAAGAAAATAAAAACTTTTGGTTGCCTACTATATTTTCCAGAAATTCATCATAAAACTTTGCATTGGTGATGTTGCACCTGCCATTACCTGTCATGAGAATTTTCTTACCAATCTCATTATTTTTTTCTAAGATAGTTACATCAGTATTTTCATTTTTTAAATTAATTGCAGCATAGAGCCCACTTGCTCCAGCGCCAATGATTCCTATTTTTGTCATATACTATAAAAATTTTACCATAAAAAAAAGAAATAGATAGCTATTCCTTAATCAATGAAACAAATTCCATTTCCTTTTTATTAAATTTCTTGTACTTGCCCTCTTCTAATCCGTCAAGCCATATTGTCCCAATTTTTGTACGTTTAAGATCAAGCACAGATGCTCCAAAAACATCAAACATCCTTCTTATTTGACGGTTGTATCCTTGGCGGATAACAACTTCATAAGTATTATTTTTCATATAACGAATATTAGCATCTGATGTTAATTCACCTCTACCAATATCTAGACCATTTTTAAATTTCTGAATTTGTTTATCATTTAATAATTTATCAACTTTTACAATGTATTCTTTACTTATCCCAGATGATGGATGAATTAAAGAGTTTGTAAAATCACCATCATTTGTTATTATCAAAAGGCCATGGCTATCCTTATCTAGCCTACCTGCTGCAAAAAATCTCTCATCAATTTCTATCAAATTGTTTAAGTCTTTTTCATTATGAGGGTCGTAATTGCTTGTGATATATCCTACCGGTTTATTTAATTTAAAATAAAAATATTCTTCTAATTTTAATATTTGACTATCAATAGAAACTATATCATCTTCACTCACATCATAACCCATTTCATCTAAGACTTTGCCATTTACTTTTACTTTACCAGCTGCGATTAATTCATCTGCTTTTCTACGAGATGTGTATCCAGCTTGCGCTATATATTTATTAATCCTCATATATTTCCTCTTCTAGTTCTTTTAATTCTGGCAATTCTTCTAGGGATGAGATATTAAAATATTGTAAAAATAAAGTGGTAGTTACATAAATAATGGGTTTTCCTATTTTATCTAGGCGTCCATTTTCTTTTATAAGGCCACGGTCTAGTAAATTATCAATTGTACTTTGTGAATTTATCCCACGTATCTTATCAACCTCAGCACGGGTTATTGGTTGTTTATAAGCAATTATTGATAGGGTTTCTAGGGCTGATGAGGTTAATTTTTTCTCTGTTTTTTTAACTAAGGCAGCAAAATATTTATCATGCTTTTGGCGAGTTACAAATTGATAGTTGCCATCAAAGGTATTAATTAATAAGCCACTTTGCATATTTTTTCTATCTGCTACCATCTCATCAATAGCTTTTTTTATTTGATTTTTATCTGCATCGGTAATTATTGATGCAAGGTCGTTTATATCTATGGGCTCTCCCCAAATATATAAGACCTCCTCAATAAGTCCTTTTAGATAAATTTTATCCATTATTCTCTTCTCTTTTTATTATATTAAATTTATTTCCTTGGGTCTGGTCTAAGTATATTTCTTTTAGCTTAAAAAGTTCTAGTAGGGCTAGAAAACTTGCTATACACTCAGCTTTGCTATGAATGTCATTGATGATTAAGTCCAGTTTTAAATTATTTCTTATTTCTAAGGCTTTCCTATAAGAATTTAAATAATCATTGACATCTGGCATCTTAATTTGAGTAATAATATTTTCTGGCTGCTCTCTTTTTTCTAGATTTTTTAATAACTTTTTAAATTGATTTGCTAAAATTTTAACGTCTTTACTAATTATCTCTTCTTCTATTTCAAACTTTGCCAAGTCTTCGGCATATTTACTATGAATTTTTCTAGCTTCTTTTTCTAAAATTTTTAAATCATCTTGGACTGATTTTATCTTTTTATACTCTATTAGGTAAGCAAGAAAGTCTTCTTCTAAATTTTCTTCCTTTTCCTTGGGTAAAAGTTTGTTTGATTTGATATTTAAAAGTACAGATGCTATATAAATAAAGCTACTTAAGTCTTCTATAGCTGGATCTAGTTTTTCTACTTCTGCTAAATAATCATTGGTCAGCTCTTCTAAGTTTATATCATAGATATCTATCTTTTTTTTATCAATCAGTTTTAATAACAAATCAAAAGGGCCTGTAAAGCCCTCTAGTTCAATAATAAATGCCATTAATTATTTTTATTCATCATTGCATATTGGATAGCAATAATTGTTTTCGCATCGGTGATTTCACCATTTTCTACCATATTGTAAAGCTCATCAATTGGATAAGACTTAGCTTCTAGGTTCTCATCTTCATCTAATTCTAGCTTTGATTCTGTTAAATCTTTGGCTTCAAAAAATAAGAGTTTATCATTTGTAAATCCAGGAGATGAGTGCATGGTAAATAGGAAATCAATTTGCTCAGGGAAAAACCCTACTTCTTCTTGAAGTTCTCTTTTTGCAGATTCTATTGGTGCTTCGTTTGGATCAACTAGGCCTGCTGGAATTTCTAGCATAACTTTATCAACAGCTATCCTATACTGACTAACCATCCATAGCTTATCATCACCATCATAAGCTATAATCCCTACTCCCTTTTGGTGGTCTACTATTTCTCTTTTAGAATATTTTTTATTTTGTAGTTCTACAGTTTCAACTCTGAGTTTTAAAATTTTGCCATCATAAATAGTATCAGATTTAATCGATGTTTCGTAAAATTTATTTTCGCTCATTTCTTAATTCCTCCGCCATAGTTAGCATTTCGCTTGCTGAATTTATAGTAATATCGGTGATGTTTACCCCACCTATTAGTCTTGCAATTTCTAAGATGCGTTTTTTTCCTTCTATTTTTTCAGTAGATGAGATTGTAAAATCTCCCACATCTTCCTTACTTATTAGTATATGATTACTTGCAAGAGATGCAATTTGTGGCAAGTGGCTAATTGATATCACTTGTCTTTTCTTTGATAAATCTAAGATTTTTTCCCCTACAATTTGGGCAGTTCTTCCTGATATACCTGTATCTATTTCATCAAATATCATAGTATCTACGTCATCAAAATCAGCAAAAATTTCTTTAAAGGATAGCATTATCCTTGAGATTTCTCCACTTGATGCTGTTTTTGTAAGAGATTTTAGGGCTTCTCCCTTATTTGTTCTTATTAAAAAATCTACCTCATCTAATCCTGTAGTATCTATGTTTTCTTTTTTAGAAAAATCTATTTTAAATAGACCATTTTTAATATTTAAATCTTTTATAGATTTATTTATATTTTCTTCTAAAACTTTACTTTTCCTAACCCTTATATCATGAAGTTTATTTGCATTTTCTTCTAATTTTTGGTCAATATCATTTAAGATATTATCTAAATTGTCCCTTAAATCTTCTATCTCATCTAGCTCCTTTATCCTATCTGAAATTTGATCATAGTAAGCGATTATTTCATCAATACTAGACCCATATTTTCTTTTTAAATTATAAATGTGTTCTATCAAATCCTCGAGTTCTGCCGCTCTTTCTGGATCACCAACCAAACTTTCTTGGTAGATATCCATTTCAGAATATAGGTCATTTATTTCATCATTTATAGCAGAAATTCGATCATAAAACTCACTTACCCTACTATCGATATCAGAAAAAGAATTAATTTCACTTAGGATGGTGCCAAGCATAGAAGAAACAGAATTTACATCATAATCACTATTATCTAGAGCTTCTTTTGTAGCTTCGATAGATTCACGTAGGGCATTGATATTATTTAGCTTTTTATACTCTTCATCTATCTCTTCTTCATTTATAGCAAATAAGTCGACTCTTTCAATCTCTTCTATTTGATATTTTATTAAATCTCTTTCACGGGTTATCTCTTCTTCTGTTAGGTTTAGATTATTATATTTTACTAAGTATTCATTTTTTTGATTTACTAAGGCCTTAATCATTTTTCTAAGATCGATAGTTTCTTGGTCATTAGAATAATTATCTATTAAATAAATATAATTTGCCTTATTCATAAAGGCATTGGAATCGCCTTGGTTATAAATGTCAATTAAGATTGGGGATATTTCTCTAAGGATAGTAAGATTTGCAACTCTACCGTTTATTCTAAGAGTAGATGATTTTTGAGAAATAGTTCTATTTACTATTAGTTTGTTATCCCCCTCATCAAAGATAACTCCATTATTTATGAGGATATCCTTGGCTTTTTTATCAAGCTCAAAAACACCTTCTATAACAGTTTTATCTGCAAATCTACCTACTATATCCTTATCAGCTCTTTTTCCTAAAAGCAAATTTATAGACTCAAGGATGAGTGACTTTCCTGATCCAGTTTCCCCAGTTAGGACATTAAACCCATCCTCAAAAAATATGTGATTTCTTTTAATAATTACAAAATTATCTATAAATAGCTCAGCAAGCATTATCTAACCATATCCCTTAATTCTTCTATTAGATCATCTAACTTTTCAAAGTCTTTTGGTGTTATAAAAATAGTATCTATCCCTGTTACCATACCTTGGATGTTCTCTAATTTTAAATTTGTAATATATTGGCCACAAACAGTTGCGCAATAAGATATTGTTTTTATAACACAAAATTGACCACTTTTTTCGACAGAAAGTACAGATTCCTTAAAAATCTTTTCCATTCGTTCATTAAGAGAATCATGAACTGTGTCAACTACGGTATATTTGTACTCATAATCATCCGCTTGGACTTTAGATATTCTAAGTTCCTTGATATCTCTAGAAATAGTAGCTTGGGTAGCATCCACTCCCTGGTCACTGAGCATCTGTGATAGTTGGCTTTGAGTTTTGACTTCGTTATTTTGTATAATATCAAGAATTAGTCTTTGTCTGGTGTATTTTTTCATAATTTTCCCTTACCTTTTACGTACTGATAGGTAATCTACCAGCAATAACAAAAAATCATTATTGCTAAATTTTAAGATGTTAACCTTTGCATCTTTGTTTATAGCATCTAGCAAATCTATAGCATCAGTCTTTTGCATGATATTTAATATGTTTAATTCGTCTTTATATGTATCTTCCAATAAATCATCTTGGATTTGATAGGCTAGGCCTAGCTTATAGGCATAATCTTCTAAAATTTTTATCTCTTCATTACTAGCTTTACTTACAATAGCTCCACTAATTATTGCAGACTTAAATAAATCTGAAGTCTTTTTATCATAAACATTTAACAAATAATCTTTTTCATATGTTTCTGGTCTTCTTAAATCTAAAACTTGGCCTTCAATCATACCCTTATAGCCCGTGTGGTCAAATAAATATTTTCCAGCCTTAGCATAAAGTGAATTACTGGTTGCTAGAGAAAAAATTATACTTGCTGCCTCATTTAAAAGTGCATCCCCAACTAAAATTGCCTTATCCTCACCAAATTTTATGTGTAATGATGGCTTGCCACGACGCATATCATCATCATCCATTGCTGGCAAGTCATCATGAACTAGGGAGTAGGCATGAACCATTTCTAAGGCTAGGGCAAAGTCAATATCCTGATTACTTATTTTTTTACCAAACATTTTTATTGTTTCAAAATAAAGATTAGCCCTAATTCTTTTGCCAGCATCCATAGCATATAATAAGGCCTCAGCTAGGCTATAATCTTTATCAAAATAATCATAAGCCCTAGTTTCTACTAAAATTTTATTTTCTTCTAAGATTTTTAAAAATGATTCTTTATTCATTACTACCTATCACTTCAATTTTAGCTTGGTATTCAGCAAGTTGGTCTTTTAATTCGTCGTAAAGGCTATTAGCCTGTTCGTAAATTTTGATACTCTCATCCAAATTTTCTTTATTTTCTTCTAATTTTTCTAAGAGTTCTTCAATTTTTTTATAATTATCTTCAAATGATTTATCCATCAGTAACTACTGCTTTTATCCTTCCATCGCTAAAATTTATTTCTATCTCTTCACCCACACTTAAAGAGTATTTTGAAAATACTTCTTTATCTTCAGCATTTTTTATAACAATATTTTCTTTCCTAGCCTCTATAAGATTTTTTGCAGCCTTAAGTCTTGTTTCAAGAACATCTAACCTATGTTTGTTAAAATTTAGATTATTTTCTAGTGTCCTATCCAAAGCTCGCTTAAGATTTTTTACATCTTTTTCCTTTTGCAAGATATCATTTTTAGGATTGGCTGCCCTTAATTTTTGCTTTAAAATAGCTAATTTATATTCATTAATCCTAATCTGGCCATTAATAATATCTTTCATTAATAAAAGATTTTTTTTCATTTCACTTTCGATATTAGTATAATTAGCAATAATATAAGATCCCGCTTCAGTTGGAGTTTGCAAGGATAAGTCTGCTACAAGATCAAGTAAAGTTGTATCTATCTTATGGCCTATGGCTGAAATAATGGGTGTTTTAGCCTTAAAAACACTTTCGATTATTTCTCTATCGTTAAAAACTGCAAGGTCTTCGCTAGATCCTCCACCGCGAGTTATTACAATTACATCTAAATCCATCTTTTCAAGGTCATTTAGACCCTTTAAAATGAGATTTACTGCCTCACTACCTTGAACTTTTACTGGAAAGAGCTTTATAGCTATGTTATTTGGTTTTTGATTTATAACAGAAACAAAGTCTACTAGAGCAGCTCCATCCTTTGATGTTATTAACCCTATATTCTTAGGAAACTTTGGGATTTCTTTTTTATTTGTTAAATCGAAATACCCCTTATCTTTAAAGTCCTCTTTCATCTTAACAAACTTTAAATATTCTTCTGAAACCCCGTTTTCCTTAATCTCACTGGTTATAATTACTACTCTAGATGAGTAATTATTATAAGAAAAATTGCCCTTAACTAGGACATCCATGCCCTCTTTAAATTTAAAATCTATATCCTTATCTTCATAATAATATATAACACAGTCAATAATATCGTTTCCTTCTTTTAAAGAAAAATATAAATGGGCACCATTAAACCTAATGTTGGCCAGGCTTCCATTTATATATACTCTAGTTAGGATAGGATCGTGTTTGATACTAGTTTTAAAATATTGATTAAACTCTTTTACAGAAAGTGCCTTTAACATATTATGATCTTACAATTTTTCCTAATACCGAATTTATCATTTGGTAATCATTATTATCAGCGTAAGTTTTGGCTAGTTCTACAGCTTCATTTATAGAAACTGATACGGGTATATCCATATAAGTCATTTCGTTAAGACTTAAAAATAAAATTGCTTTTTCAACCCTAGATAGGCGGCTATATCTTTTGTTTAGAGCCTGTTCTAAAGTTTTTTCTATGGCTTCATAGTTTTTATTATAAGAATTTATTGAATCCCTTATAAAATCTTCATCTGCTATACCATGGTTTTCTAAAACCTTGTCTACATCTGATATTTTATTTATACTATCTTCGTATATGAGTTTAAAAACCCATTCTCTTTGTTCAATACGCTTCATTAGATTACTAGTTTTGCTACGTTTACATTTACACGAGTTACACTAAGGCCAGTCATAGACTCAATTACTCTTATTACATTTTCTTGGATAGCTTTTACAGTTTTTTTGACATTGACATTTTTATCAAGGTTTACTGTAAGATCTACTAGTAGTTTACCATCCACTTGATTTATTGTGCTTTTTGGTCCGTTTTGGGAAAGATTTAACTTATTATCATTAACTTTTGGGGCAGAAACTCCATAAACTTCTTCGCTTGCCCTTACTGCAAGTTGGTCTAGGATTTCATTTGCTATTTTTACTTGACCATTTCTAAAATTATTAGCCATTGTTGCTCCTTAAACTCTGGATAGATAATCTCCAGTTCTTGTATCTATTTTTATAACGTCCCCTTCGTTTACGAATACTGGTACGTTTATAATAGCACCTGTTTCTACTGTTGCTGGTTTTGTTACATTTGTTGCTGTATCACCTTTGATAGCAGGCTCTGTTTCTGTAACTTTAAGTTCTACAAAGTTTGGTGCTTCTACACTAAATGGGTTTCCTTCATAAAATTTAATTTGTACAGAGTCATTTTCTTTTACATATTGGATAGCTTCTTCAACAGCCTCGTATTCTATACCAATCTGTTCAAATGATTCAGGGTCCATGAAGTAGTAAAGTGTACCGTCATTGTATAAATATTGCATTTCACGTGTAGTAATAACAGCGTTTTCAAATTTTTCATTTGGGTTAAAAGTTACATCTTTGGTACCCCCACCCATAACTGATCTTATTTTTGCACGAACAAATGCTGCACCCTTACCAGGTTTAACGTGTTGGAAATCCACCACTTGGTAAACATCATTATCGTATACAAAAGTAACACCTTTTCTTAAGTCGTTTGCAGAAATCATAATTCCTCCTATGTAAATTTTCTTTACATTATTATACCATATCGTGTATTTTATTGGAAACCATTTTGTAATATTATTTAAAATATATATAAAATTTATAGCAATAACTGAAATAAAATCCAATTAGGGTATAAAGATTTTATGAAAACTTTAGCAATAATTTCAGAATTTAACCCCTTTCATAACGGTCATAATTACTTATTAGAAGAAGCTAGAAGAAAGACCATGGCGGACATTGCCCTTACTATAATGAGCGGTGACTATGTTCAAAGAGGCGAGCCAGCTATAATTGATAAGTATAAAAGATCTGATAGCGCTATGAAGGCAGATTTTGATATGGTTATAGAAATGCCCTCCTTTATAACTCTCCAATCTGCAGAGTATTTTGCCTTAGGATCTATAAAAATTTTAGAGAAATTAGGTGTTGATTATTTATGTTTTGGGATAGAAAATATAGATCCAGATGAATTTTTAAATAGCGTAGATACTCTTATAGATAAAGCTGATGAACTTGATAAACTTACTAAGGAAAACCTAGACTCATCTTCTTTTACCAAGGCCCGCTATGATGCAACTGTAAAAATTTTAGGTAGTGACAAATTTATAAGTTCAAATAATGTCTTGGCTCTTGAATATATTAGAGCTATAAGAAAAATTAATTCTAAAATGAGCCCTATTCCTATAAAAAGAATCTCATCTACTAATAAAGATATTGACCTAAAATCTACAAAAATTTCGTCTTCTACTGCCATTAGAGAAAATATTCTGAATGATTATAGGTGCCATGTACCTGATTTTTCTTATGAAGCTATTGAGTCTAGCAAGAAATTTTATGGAATCCCTAATATGGAATACGAATTTGATTTATTTAAATATTTACTATTAATTAACCAAAAGCCCATGGCAGATATCTTAGCCTATGAGCAAGGCATAGATAATTATCTTTTTAAAGCAGCCTTAAAGAATGATAATTTAAAGGACTTTCTAAAAGAATCTACTACAAAAAGATATACTAGCTCTAGGATTAAAAGATTAATTCTAAATTATCTTTTAGATAATAAAGCTGATTTTAATGACTATGATTTAGACTTTTATAAGGTCTTAGCCTTTAATAAAAAATCTCAGTACATTTTTAGAAAATCAAAATCTAAGCCTGTCCTTACAAAAAAGGATATGGATAAATTACCAGCTAGTGACCAGTTCATTTTATCCAAAATGCTGGATGCATCAAATATGTATAGTTTGGGCCAAGGCCAAGAGCTTAACCAGGACTTAAATAAAAAAATAAGACGCTATTAGCTAACTAATGGCGTCTTTTATAAATCTATCTTGATTCTAGAATAGATCTTCTATTTTTTTCTAATTGTTGGGCTAGTGTACTGAAGTTTTCAGATGATGATGAGAATAGTTTATCTATATACTCATATGATTGTTGTCTGATTTTATTAGCTTCAGTTGCTGCTTCTTGTAAAATTCTATCAGCTTCTGTTCTAGCTTGTAGGGTGATTTCATGCTCTGAAATCATTTTTTGGTATTGAGCTTTAGCTTGTTCTTTAAAGTTTTGAATTTCTTTATCAGCTTGAGCTAATCTTTGTTCAGCCTCACTATTCGCTTCATTTATGATTCTATCTTTTTCTTGATAAGTCCATTCTGCTTGTTTGATTTCTTGAGGCATAGAATCTTTCATTTCGTTTAAAATCTCATAAATTTCGTCTGGATCTACCGATACTTTCCTTGAAAATGGAACAGCACTTGCTTCATCCATGACATCTTCCATTTCATTTATTAATTCTGTTAATGTGCTTGCCATATACTCCCCTCCTAGTAATTAAATTTCTTTTTTAATTTACGTTCAACATCATCGCTTACAAAGGTGGATATATCCCCCCTAAAGCTTGCTACTTCTTTTACCATGCTTGAGCTTATAAATGAATAATCAGGATTACTTAGTAAATATACAGTTTCTAGTCCTTCGTATAAAGCTTCATTTACTCTAGCAATGTTTTTCTCATATTCATAATCAGCCATTCCCCTAAGACCCCTTGCAATTACTCTAGAATCTTCTTCTCTTGCAAAGTTTGCCATTAGGCCATCAAAAGTTTTTATAGTTACATTTTCTAACTTATGTTCATCTACATCTGATTTTATCATCTCTATCCTCTCATCGAGGGTAAAAATCGGATTTTTATTTCCATTTATTAAAAGTGCAACTACAACTTCATCAAACATCACGCTTAATCTTTGTATAATATCAAGATGGCCATAGGTTGGCGGATCAAAGGTACCAGGATAAATTACTTTCATTTTGTATAAATCTTAACTATTTTCCTTCCATAGGTTTTTTCTTTTATTAGATATAAATCATATGTATCAGAAATTTCAATATCTTTATCTGATTCTGTTATTACTATACCATCCTCACTTAACAATTCATAATTTATAATTAAATCGATGGCTTTTTTTACAAAATCCTCATAGTAAGGCGGATCTAGGAAAATATAGTCAAACTTTATACCTTTATTTTTATAATTTTCCAAAACTAATTTATAATCAAGCTTAGATAAATCATAATTATCAGCCTTTGTTTTTTCTAAATTTTGTTTTAAAGCACTAAAACTTGATCTATCTGGCTCGTTAAAATAAACTTTTTCTACTCCCCTGGATAAAAATTCTATACCCATTTGTCCACTACCTGCAAACAGGTCTAGGGCATTGCCATTAGTTTTCATAGGATAAAGCATATCAAATATAGCTTCTTTGATTTTATTATCCGTTGGTCTAGTATTTTTTCCTTTAGGTGCTATAAGGTTAAAGCCCTTATACTTACCTGCTACTACTCTCATCAATTTAAAATTATCCTCTTATCCATTTCAAAAAACTTCTCTATATAGGAAAAATTAACTCCATTAAAGTCATTTGCCTTTAAGTATTCAAATATTTCAAAACTTTTTTCTATCTCACTATTAGCCATATTTAAAAATTCTACTTGACTTATATTTCTACCATGCTGGATAGATGATAAGATCTTTCCCCCACCCCTTAAATCAAAGTCTTTTTTAGCAATTTCAAATCCGTTTTCATTATTTACTAAAATATTTAGCTTTGAATTGTTATCAGTATTTTTGCTAACCAGATAGCAATAAGATTCATAAGGTCCACGGCCCACTCTACCCCTTAGTTGATGAAGGGATGATAGGCCAAAGAAATTTGCATTATAAATTACCATAGTATTAGCATTGGCTACATCTATACCAACTTCTATTACAGTTGTGGATATTAATATATCTATTTTTCCATCAGCAAAGTCTTTTAAGGTCTTATCCTTATCAGCGGCTTTCATATCGCCATGAAGTTTTTTCACAGTTCTATTTTCAAATTGTTTTTTATATCTCTTATATAAATTTTCTACACTATTTTTATCATCAGCATCAATATTATTTGATACTACATAAACTTGCCTACCTGCTTCTAGGTTGTGCTTAATTTCAGTAAATAGAGCATATTCCATAATTTCTGTTACCAGCTTGGTGGTAATAGGTTTTCTACCCTTGGGCAATTCATTTATCATTGATAAATCTAATATTTTTGAAAGTCTTAAACTAATAGTCCTTGGAATAGGAGTTGCAGTCATTGTTAGATAATTTACTTTTTCTCCCTTTTGGCCTAAGGCCTGCCTTTGACCTACACCAAAACGGTGCTGCTCATCATTTACTACAAATCGCAAGTCTTTAAATTCCACATCTTCTTGAATTATAGCATGGGTTCCTATTAGAATATCAATATCACCTGCTATAAGTTTTTGTTTTATATCCGCTTTATTTTTTATAGACCCAGTTAGTAGGGTTAAGTTTAATCCAAAACTTTCAATTAAGGCTAAATTTTTTTCATATTGCTGGATAGCCAAAACTTCTGTAGGTACCATCATAGCTGCTTGGTGGCCATTTAGAGCAAAAACTATCATAGCTATTATTGCGACAATAGTTTTTCCTGATCCTACATCACCTATTAGGAGCCTATTCATAAGGGTATCCTTATTGGCATCTGCTAGTATTTCTTTTAATGATATTAACTGCGACCTAGTTAGCTTAAAATCTAGTTTTGCTAATATCTTATCTAAATCATATGATAGATTTAGATTCTGCTTACTTTGAAGTTTTTTATTTATAAAGTCTATATAGATTAGTTCTTTTACAAAGTCGGTTACTTTTATTTGAGACTTGGCGGTCATTAGACTTTCTATATCTGTTGGAAAATGAATTTCTTCTAAGTTTTGATACTTTGACCTAAAGCCAATTTCATCTAGTATATTTTCATCAAATATTTCTTCATCTTTATCAAAGTATTTAAGGCTTTCACCTATAAATTTTGAAAGCTGCTTTTGATTTATACCACTTGTAAGAGGATATATGGCAATGATATTACCTATTTCATCTTCATCCATCTTACAAAACATTGGATTTACAGCTTGGTAAATACCATTTTCAATACTTATTTTGGTATAAAATTTATAGGTTTCATAGATATTTAGTTTTTGGTGGGAAAATCTGTCATTAAACCAAATTATTTTTATTTTTTGATTACTTACCTCCTCTAGGGCATAGATATAGGTGATGATTCCCTTTTTTGTTCTAATTTGCTTAGACCTTGAGGTAATCTTCCATTCAAAATAATATTTTATATTTGATCTAGCCTTTAAAACAGTTGCTTTATTTCTCCTATCTTCAAAGCTTGTTGGATAGTAGTTATATAAATCAGAAACTGTGTAGATATTTAATTTTCTTAAAAGTTCTTTTTTCTTTTGCCCTATACCTTTTAGGTCTAGTAGGTCCATTATTCTAATGTAATTGTGTAATAATAAACTGGTTGGCCGCCGTAAACTAACTCAACATCTATATCTTTATGCTTTTTGCTAATTTTTTTAACTAAGTCTTTAGCATCTTTTTTATCCACTTCTTCTCCGTAGTATAAAGTTACTAAAGATAAGTCGCTATCATTTTCTAGGGCATGATTTATGGTATTTATAACAGTATCTACAATTTTTTCATTAGAAGTTACGATATTTCCATCTAAAATACCTAGATAATCATCTCTGGCAATCTCTATGCTGTTTATGGATGTATCTCTAATTGATATAGAAACCTCTGCTACGTGTAAGTCTTTAATAGCTTCATTCATATTTTCTAAATTTTCTTCTATATCGCTATCTTCATCAAATTCTAGCATAGCAGCAAATGTTTCAGGAATGGATCTAGTTTCTATAACCACTGCATTTTTTTCTGTAATTTCTGCCGCTTGCTTGGCACTCATTATAATATTTTTATTATTTGGGAAAATAATTATATTTTCAGCATTTACCCTATCTAAGGAATTGAATATGTCTTCAGTAGATGGGTTCATAGTTTGACCACCTGAGATAATTTCATCTACATTCATTGATTCTAAAATAGCATCATAGCCTTCCCCACGGCTTACTGCTATAAATCCATATTTTTTAGCTTGGCTAGCTTTTTTTGCAGCAATTTTTTCCGTATTTGGTTTTAGGTTTACTAGTTCTGCTCTTAAGATTTCTCCATCAACAGTTAGCATTTGCAGTAAACCGTAAACATTATCTGTTTTTAGACTTGCTTTTAGGACTTCATCAGAAAAAGATTCTTCTATATCATCTGCCATAGTTTCTAGGTTAGCTAGGATTGTTTGATAAGATTCTTTTGTAGTAGCTAGTTCAAAAGTTAGTTCATATGGAAAATCTTTTTTAACTTCAATATTTTTGCTTTCAATATCCTTTATATCAATATCACTATTTAAAGCTGAGAAAGCTCCTTTTAATAAGGTTATTAATCCTTGACCACCAGAATCAACAACTCCTGCTTCTTTTAAAACCGGTAGTTGGTTTGGTGTATTATCAAGAGCAATTTGACCTTCGCTAATAATATCAAATAGATATTGATCTAGCTTAATATCATCTGTATAAGCGTCATTTGCCTTATCAGTCATTTTTTGGCTAACTGTAAGTATTGTCCCTTCTGTAGGTTTCATAACTGCCTTATAAGCAGTTTGATTTGCTATTTGAAATATCTCTTTGATATCAGAAGTTTCTATTACACTTTTTCCCTTTATAGCTTTTGATAAGCCCCTTACAAGTTGGGATAAGATAACTCCAGAGTTGCCACGAGCACCCATTAGTGTCCCTTGGGATAAGGCTTTAGCTATATCATCGCAAGATTCGCTATTTAGTTGGTTTACCTTATCTACTCCAGATTTCATAGTCATGGTCATATTTGTCCCTGTATCCCCATCTGGTACTGGAAAAACATTCAGGGCATTAACCATTTCCCTATTTTCATTTAACAATTCATAAGCTCCAATAATCATCTGATGGAGCTTTTTAGCATCAATTTCTCTCATATTTACCTACTCACCAATTCCTTGTACTAAAACATTCACTTCTGAAACTCTAACATTTAGAGATTTTTCTACAGTATACTTTACATTATCAATAATATTTTGGGCTACAACTGCAATTCTTACTCCATAAAGAACGAAGATAGAAATACTTATAGCAATCGTACCATCATCTTTTCTATGTATTTCAACACCTTTACTCATATTTTCAAGTTTTAAGAGTTGATAGATATCATCTTTTGTTGTTTGAGATGCAAGACCCACTACGCCATATGACTCCATAACTGTTGCAGCAACAATATTACTTAGCACAGAATCATCTATAGTTACCTTGCCTAAATTATTTACATATTTTATAGACATTGTATCCTCCATTTATTCGGACTAATTATATCATAGATATTTGTTATATTATACTATAGTTGTTTTTATTTTGCTTTACACATATTGACAAATGTGTATTTTATGTTAATATATAGACAAATATATGACAACATTTTCATAATTGCTCATGCAATAAGTACACTATGAGTTTGATTATATTTTTAAGCTATAATTAAAATTTTAAGATAAGCCGTAGGCTTTAGTACACACTTAAAATTTATAAAACATCATAATGATAGGAACTTATATGGATTACCTAAAAATTGTAGAGGACAATTGTATCAAGTGCGGTTTATGTACTGATAATTGTCCATTTTTAAGTAAGTATAATATAAATTTATTAGACTATACTAAAAGAGAAGATTTAGCTTATTCATGCTTTTTGTGCAATAAATGTAGTGATGTTTGCCCTAAAAATTTAAATGGTAAATATATATCACTGACCTTTAGAAACAATAATCCTAAGTACAGGCTAGCTAAATTAAACAAGGAGTCCTACCCTTTTAGGAACTTACCTAAAAAAACCGGCTCGTCAAAGGATCTTTTATTTCTTGGATGCAATTTTCCAGCCTTTTATCCAGAAACTTCCATAGCTTTAATCGATTTATTTGAAAACCATGGTTTTACCTTTTCTATTGACTGCTGCAAAAATCCTGTAGCAAGTACTGGCTTTAAAGAAGAGCCAAGTAAGACCTTAGACGATCAAATTAAAAATCTAGGCATAGATAGAATTGTAACAGCATGCCCTAACTGCTACCACCATATGGCAAAAAAATATGATGCAGAAGTCATCTCTATTTTTAAATGGTTAGAAGAATATGACTATATCAAGGATATAGATACGACTTGCGATGTCTTTTTCCCATGCTCAGATAGGTATAACCATGAAATTTTCGAAGTTATAAAAAGACATGCCCCTAACTGGAACGATAAATTTACATCAACCAACTGTTGTGGAGCTGGAGGACTTGCAAGCAAAAAGGAAAATGAAATAGCAGATGGTATGACTGCTTCTATAAAGAATCAAGAAATTTATACTTACTGCGCTACTTGTTCGATGCGCTTTTCAAAATACAATAAAGTCCACCACTTTGCCTCAGTATTTTTGGGCATTGATGAAGAGGTAAAAACGAATTATTTTAAAAATGCATTAAAGGCAAAATTTTATAATTAGGAGACTTTACTGAAAAATTTAATACTAAATTAGAATTTTAAAAAAATAGGAGAAAAATATGAAAAAAACTAACAATTTACTTACACTTATGTTAATCGGAACTTTTGCACTTACAGGTTGTGGCAATGATACTGCTAATACATCTGAACCAGCTGAAACAGAGAATGCAGAAACAGTTGATACTACAGAAACTGAAACTACTGAAGAAACTGCAGCACCAGAAGAAACAACTGATGGAGATAAAAAAGCTGATACTAGTGAAGATACTGAAGAGGCAGAAGTAAAAAGAATCACTGGTGAAGAACTAGATGCAATCCAAGAAGATAATGACGAAAAAGAAAAATACTTAGTAATCGATACAAGAAAAGCAGAAGATTACAAAGATGGCCACGTAAAACACGCTATTACTCTTCCACTTGATGAAATTGATCAAAGAATTGGCGAATTAGATGACTACAAAGAAAAATCAGTTATCGTTTATGGTGCAACTGAAGCTGAAGCTGATGAAGCTTATCAAAAACTAGTAGACAATGGTTTTACAGATGTAGCTTCAGCTGGTGGATATGGAGATTATGATTACACAACAAAAACAAAAGTAACTTCTGTATCAGGACCAGAATTTATCGAACTAGCAAGCACAGGTGATTACACAATTGTTGATGTAAGAGATGAAAAAGATTACAATGAAGGTCACCTACCAGGAGCTATAAATGTTCCAGTGGATGATGCAGAAGAATTAATTAAAACACTACCAACAGATAAACCATTCCTAACTCACTGCTACTCAGGAAATAGATCCTTTAAAGTAGCTGATATGCTAGCAAATGAAGGTTACGAAGTAATCAACGCTCTTGATGGAACAAAAGAATACGACGGCTACGATTTGTCCGAAAACTAAGGTAGATAAATATGGCACAGAGACACACAGATAAGACAAACCCAGAGGAAGAAAGATTAGAAAAATCTTCCAAACTTGCCGTATTGGTGCCGCTTGTTGTTCTTTTATTAGCTTACCTTATAATTCCTCCATTTAGAAATGGAATTAATAATGCTGTCAAAGCTATTAGTACTGGTGGCTTAAGTGGTGTTATAGAATATATCCGTGGCTTTGGAGCTAAAGCAGCTGTAGTTTCATTTTTACTAATGATTTTACAATCTGTAATTGCACCAATCCCTGCAGTATTAATAACACTTTCAAATGCTGCTATCTTTGGTTGGGTAAAAGGAGCTATCCTTTCATGGTCTTCAGCTATGGCTGGAGCAGCTTTATGTTTTGCTATAGCAAGATCACTGGGCCGTGATGCAGTTATTAAACTTTCTAGTAAAGGAGCCTTAGAAAATATCGAAGATTTCTTTGCAAGATACGGAAAACATACAATCCTTCTAGCAAGGCTTTTACCTTTTATTTCCTTTGACATTGTAAGCTATGCTGCTGGTCTTACATCAATGGGTTTTTGGGGATTTTTCTTAGCTACAGGCCTTGGACAATTACCAGCAACTATTGTATATTCCTACACAGGTGGAGAGCTTGATGGTGGAGCACGAGGAATATTTATGTTTGTAATAATCATATCTATCCTTGCCGTAGTTGTAGCTTTCTTAAGAAAAAGATATAATGAAAAACACAAAACGAATCTATAATGTTATTAAAGCTATCCTAGTGATAGCTTTAATAGTTTGGGTAAACAAAACTATTAATATAGATGTATTGCAAGCAAAGATAGAATCTTATGGAGCCTTAGCGCCTATCATCTATATAATAGCCTTTACCATACTACCGGTCTTTCTCTTTCCTACTCTTAGTATAGTAATAGTTGGCGGAACCTTGTTTGGATTTTTAAACGGTTTGATCTATACCACAATTGGTGTAGCAACAAACACAACTTTGATGTATCTTATATCAAATAAATATGCTAAGGATAAGGTTTATAATATCCTAAAAGATAGACTACCAGACCAGTATTTAAATCTAATTTATACTAAAGATCAGAAAAAACTTATAACCACCTTTATTATATTTAGGTTAGTGCCTGCTGTTCCCTATATTTTTGAAAATTATCTTGCTGGTTTAACTGAGATAAAATTTGTGCCATTTTTGCTAACTACAATAGTTTCAGTTATTCCCGGAACCCTTGTTTATCTAAATGTAGGGACAAGTATAACAGATGTTGGTAGTAAGGAGTTTATAACTTCTATACTTATTCTAGTAGCCTTTACAGTTTTAACCCTAGTAGCAAAAAAGATATATGATAAAAAACATGGTAACAATAATAATTCCGACCTATAAAGAAAGAGAAAATATAGAAAAAATTGAAAATGTCTTAGCAAGTATAAAAGGTGAATACGAAGTAATATTTTCAGATGGCTTTAGCCCTGATGGGACCTATGAACTAATATCTTATCCAAAGATACAAGAAACAACATTTAGGTCTAGGCAAATGAATGCGGCAGCAAGATATGCCAAGGGAGATTATTTATTTTTCTTACACTGTGATACCATTATAGGACCTGATTGTGTAAATTTGATAGAAGATTCTAATCTTGATGCTGGTTGCTTTCACTTAAAATTTGAACCAACTAATTCTAGCTTAGATTTTATAGATTTTTTTTCAAATCTAAGGGTAAAAAGAAAACATATAGCCTTTGGTGATCAAGGAATATTTATCAAGAGAGAAATATTTGAAAAATTAGGCGGGTATAAAGACATCCCCCTTATGGAAGACTATCAATTATCAATGGATATAAAAAAAGCTGGCTATAAACTAAAACAAATTGCTTATCCAATCTATACTTCATCTAGAAGATTAAAAAAACATCCCTTAAGAACAGGATTTTTTATGAAGATCTTACAAAAAATGTATAGGAATGGTTATGATATAGAAAAAATAGCTGAGCTTTATAAAAAAATATAAAAGACGAGGTTTCTATACCCCGTCTTTTTTAGTTACTTTGTTCAATTACTTGAACTATATATTCCATAGCATTTATATTGTCTTTTATTTCTGGCAGATTTACTTTTTTATCTTCCCCATCTACTAAATATCCCCTTAACAAATGCTCATCTAGGGCAATATTCTTATTAACGTCTACAAAATATTCTGGATTGGTAATGTATAAGGCTGCTAGGGCATCCCATACTACCAGTTTACTTTCTCCAAACTCATCCATAAATTCATCTGTTAGTCTCTCTAATGATGGTTTTAAGTAGTTCATATAATCACTTTTATAGGATGGGTTTGCTGGAACTTCATATTTATGTTTCATGCAATTATTACCAGTTATTATATAAATATTATCTAGTCTTTTTAAAGCGTAAATAGTTGATAGATAATCAATACTTAGGTTTAGCTCATCCATAACTTTTTTATTAAACTGAAGTTCTTCTGTAATCCCACCCATGGCTACAAATGATTTTACTTTTTTGGGATCCATACCTAAGGCTAAGGCTTTTTGAGTATTTGTAGTTGATCCTAATGATAGGATAAAAATATCATCATTTGTTTCAACTTCTTTTTTTATAGCTTCTCCTGCCTCATTGCTATAAAGGCCTCCCTTAACTAGTGGGATATCAATATTTAAATTATCTAACATTTTTTTAGTAGCTCTATAGGTGACTTCTTCATTATTATTACCAAAAGTTGTGGTAATAAGTCTTACATCAATATCAGGATGGGCCAGTAAAAATAAAATTGCAAAGGCATCATCTAAATCACAGCCCTTTACATCTATAGTACAATCTGTATCTATTATTACTTTTTTCATCTTTCCTCCAAGTCTATCACGCGTTTTATATTTATTCCTACCCTATCATTTATATAATATTCCTTAGGGCAATCGATGAGTAAATTGTATTTGCCTACTACCCTATAGCAAAAATAATCACCCTTATAGATTTTATCAATTATTTGATAATCATCTCCAGAGACAATTTCTATATCAGCTTTCTTAATAAGTTTATTTCCTATTATATTATCTTTAAATATAAAACTAGCTGTGGATAAATTTCCTGGATTATCAAAAATATTTCTAGGACTATCATAGGCTACAAATTTTCCATTCGAAAGGATGGCAAGCTTATCAGCAACTTCAACTGCTTCATTTATATCATGGCTTACAAATATAGTTGGGATATCTTGCTCTTTTATAATTTTAAAAGTTTCTCGCCTAAGATTTTCCCTTAAAGTTGGATCAAGGGCTGTAAAGGGCTCATCTAGTAAGAGCATTTTTGGCTTTACAATTAAGCTACGAGCTAGGGCAATTCTTTGCTTTTCTCCCCCAGATAATTGAGCAGGATATTTGTTTTTACGGTCTATAAGATCGACTAGGTTTAAATACTTATCAACTTCCTTTTCGATAAATGACTTATCCTTACCCTCCATTTTAAGTCCAAAGCCAACATTATCAAATATATTCATATGGGGAAATAATTCATCATCTTGAAACATCAGTATAAACTTTCGCTCTTTCATAGGAGTTTTTGTAATATCACTATTATTTAGATATATACTTCCCTTAAAATCATCTATAATTCCTGATAAAATTTTAAGCATAGTACTCTTACCAGACCCACTATTTCCAACAATAGAAAGGACTTGACCTGACCTTATATCAAAGTTTATAGAATCTAAAATTATTTTATTTTGGTATGCCTTACTTATATTTTCTGCTCTTATAGTATCCATTTTTTTCTCCTAAAAATCACTCTAAATATAAGCTCTATTACTAGTATAAAAATAATATTTATTAGTAAAAATACTAGGCTAATGGCAGATGATAAGGCCCTATCTCTTGCTACAAAAAAAGGAAAGGCCACTGTCATAAAGGTTTCTACAAGGCCTGATCCTAAAACTAGGGTCAGATAATATTCGCTGATTGAAAGAATAAAACCCATAATGAGGGCTGTTTTTATAAAGGGAGCTAGGATTGGAAATATTATTTCTCTTATCACTTCCCTATCCCCTGCACCAAGCATTTTAGATGCATATATCAAATCATCTCCTAAAAAACTAAAACCCGGTTTTATAATTCTTACAGCATAGGGAATAATGTAGAGGCTTTGAGCAAATATAATTAGCAAACGTGACCCACTAACACCTAGTTTTTTAAAAAATAATTGCAAACCCAGACCTATACTAGTAGCCCCAATAAGAAAAGGTAAAAACACCGCAAAGCTCATTACTCGATAACCCTTTTTCTTATAAAATATTTTTTTAGCTAGGGCTAGAGCAAGTGATATAGAAAATGCACTTGATAAAGAGCCTATCAAAAGTGAATTTAAAATGCCTTTTATAAATTTTTTATCCTTAATCAAATACTCATAAGAACGCATAGAATAATTTGCAGAAAATAAATTTGGCCAAGGATAATTTTGCCTAAAACTTGTCAAAAATAAATCTATAGCAGCAAATATCAAAAGGCCTATATAGAGGTATAAGATTAATTTAGAAATTTTTTTCATTTTTACCTACCTCACTTATAATAAGAATTATAAAAGAAACTAATCCTATAAGACTTAAAAATACATTTATAACCAAGGCCTTGGGCTTATAGGAAAAATTATTTTTAGTAAATTCAATATAGGACTTCAGGGCTAGAGTCCTAGGGCTAGTTGGGCCAATCAAGGATGGAACTTCATAGGAACTTATAGAAAAGTTAAATAAAATCAAAAATATTTCTAAAGACTCTCTTTTTATAAAGGGAAATATTATATAAAAAAATTGTTGTATATCACTCGCCCCTAAGTTTTTGGCAGCGGCTAGTTGACTTGAGCTAATACTTCTATAAATTTCTAAAAATACCATAGCCGCATAGGCCCCACCCTTTATGGCATATGTTAAAATAATCCCTAGGGCATTTTTATTATAAAATATTTGGATAAAATCATTTGATTCTTCTATAATATATAACTTGTAAAATATCCTTGCTATAACTCCCGTCTGAGAAAATAAATTCAAAAGTAGTACCGCCATTATTATATGGGGTAAGATTACTGGAAGCTTTAAATAAAGATCATAGATTTTACTGGTAAATATCCCGTATGATAGGAAAATTCCTAAAATAATCGCTAAAAAACTTGATATAATAGATATTTTTAAAGAAAAAATAAGGCTTGATATAAAAGTCTTATCTGCTAATAGCTCTTTATAAAAATCAAAGGTAAAACTGTCAAGCCCCACTTCTTTAAAAAGTCCAAAACTGATTAGTAGTGACTTACTAAAGCCAATTAGGATTAATGTTAAAATTAACATCAATCCTAGATAGCCAAGTAAGTTTTCTAGTTTAGTACTTCTTCTTCCCATATTTCTTCAATAAGTGGTACAAGATTTGCTGGCATTTCTGGAATTCTGTGCTCTTCTAATTCTTTTGTAGATAGGGTGTATTCTCCGGATGGAATCTCATCATACATTTTCTTTTGTTCATCGGTTAATTTATCATAGTCAATGATCGGTAAGTCACCCAAGGTTTCAGGATCAGCTTTTGAGATTTGAGCTTCTGGTGATAAAATTAAGTTTATAAGAACCATAGCTGCATCTTTATTAGAAGAGCCCTTACTAATAGCTAAAAAGTGAGTATTTGCTATTGTTCCCTTATCAAAAACGGCTGTTCTTACATCTTCATTAAATTGACCATCAGCAACTCCAGTTGACGCTGCATTTGGGTTATAGCTCATAGCCATGATTACTTCACCATCTACAAACATATTTACTAAGGTTGGGTTGTCTGCTGGGTAAGACTGGCCTTCATTCCATAGGTATGGTTTTAATTCATTTAGATAATCTATAGTTGGTTTTAACATTTCTCTAAGTTCTTCTTTTGTTAAATCTTTATTCATGAAGTCTTCATAGCCTTGGATATCAGAGATAATATTTCTAATAAAAGCTGAGCCAGTAAAGTCTGGTAGGGATGCGTAAGTTATCTTACCAGGATTTGCTTTGGCAAGTTCTAAAAGCTCCTCGGCATTTTTAGGTGGATTATCAATTTTTGAACTATCATATAAAAATACAAATTGAGCTCCCCCATATGGCGCTTCCATATTTTCAACTAGCTCACCAAAGTCATATTTTATTCCTTCATCTTCTTGGTCCACATAAGCATTGAAATTTGGGAGCACTTGAGTAATTGGACCAAAAAGTAGGCCATTATTTTTAGCATTTTCAAAATTTTCACCATTGATCCAAACTACATCTACATCGCCATCTTCAGAATCTTTTTCTGCTACCATTAGATTTAAGATTTCATCAATATCCATGCCTACACGGTTTACATTAATATCATAGTCTTCTTTCATTTTTGGGATGATATAATCATCTAGCCATTGATTACGCTTATCATCTCCACCCCATCCGTATAAATTTACAGATGTGCCCTCTGCTTTTTTTGCTATCTCATCATAGTTTACTTCGCTTATAACATCACTTGTTTCAGCTACTTCTTCATTTTCTTCTTTCACTTCTGCACTACTTGTTTCTACTGGTGATTTTTCCTCTGCTGGTTTATTATCTGCATTATTTCCGCACCCGGTTAATAAACCAAGGCAGAGTAAACTTGCCAATAATTTATTTTTGATTTGCATCATACTCCTCCATTATTTTTTCAGTTATTTCTATAGATAAACTTATACATCTACCACACACATCGCTTAATAGATCTTCTTCTAAGGCTATTTTCATCCCCTCATTAGTATTCACATCAACACCTAGAAGATTTATACATTCTTTGCTTTTATTCTTTTTTTCAAATTCTTTATCAAGTTTATGGACCATTTCTTCCAATTTTAATTTTTTTTCAAAATCACTTGATCCATATTTTAAACCAAGCGCCATATAGGCACCAGTGAGTGCTCCGCAAGTTTCTGACTTAAACATGCCCCTTTCAAAAGCTGTAGCAGTTTTCATTGTTAATTCTTCACTTATACCTAAATCATAAGCAAAATATGCAAAAACTGTTTGAGAGCAGTTATATTCTTTTTTTGAAAGTTCTTCCAATTTTTCTTTATTCATATCATATCCTATAAAATTTTTCTAGCATATTTAGAAACTCTAAACTTAAAAACTTATTTATCTTGGCTAGGGTATCATCATTGCTTAAAAATCTGCCTTTTTCATACTCAACCTTGGCCATAGAACACCAAGTTATACCCCTAAGAGAGTTAAACATTAAATATTTATAAAATTTATCATAGTCAACCTGGCGGTATTTTTCGTAAACTTTTAAGAAATCTAGCATCTGATCCTCATTAAGGATGACATCAGTTTTCCAATTTGTAGTTGTTGGTACTAAAAAATGGGCTAGGTCTTGTTCACACTCTCCTATTATAGGTTTTTCCCAGTCTATTATTACTGACTTTTCTCCTATAATAAAGTTTCTATTATTTAGCTCAGTATTTATAATACATGGATTTTTTATATCAGCGTCTAAGCATGATTTCTTAGCTATATCTAAAAAGTTAATTATTTTCGTTTCTACTTTTGGATTTTTATTTTCATAGCTTTGATAATGGCTAAACATAGCTTCAAATTCTTCAAACATAGCTAGAAAAGGTTTATCAGCCCAAATAAAATTATTAAAGTCAGTTTTTAAATTATGAACAGAACTTAGCAATCTAGCTGCAATATCCATATCTTTTTTATAATCTAAGGGTCTACCTTCAACATATTCCATAGTCATAAAACTTTTTGGAAGGTACTTACCGTTTTCATAATAATCGTAAGGTTTAGGAGTTACCCCTGATTTTTCTAAAGTTTTTAAGGCATAATATTCATACTTTAATTGATGATCACCTAAACCAATTTGTGATGCTAGGTTTATCCTTATAACTTTATTATCCAACCTATAATTCAAATTATATTCTCCATTGCCTAGTTCGCTCACCTTATTATTATCAAACTCCGCAATCACTAAGTCATAGATAGTATCTATATCACGGATAGGTTCTAGGAGGTAATAACTTTTATTTTGTTGCTTAATCTTTTTTATTGTATTTTCTAAGACTAGGGATGTAGAATAAGTGATTTCAGAAAAAATATCAATTTTTTCTTTCATAGCAACAAGTCCATAGCCCCCATCCATACTGGGTGCTAATACAATATCATAATTATCTAGCTTTTTTGCCGCTTTTTCTATATGGTTTTTGCTTAAATTTTCTAAGTCAGATCCTATCAATATAACTTTATCGTTAGCTTCTAGTTCATTATAAATAGCATTTCTCATTTTTTCTCCCAAACCACGGCCTGTTTGAGGAATCTTCTCACCATCTATGAAAGATATATCTGCTATGTCTCCACTATAATATATTATCGTGTCATGCTTTGTACTTTTTGTTAATTCATAGTTTTGCTTTATAAGTTTTACCATCAGATCTAGGCGCTCTTGATCTGTTAGAAAGTTTTTAAGTCTGGTTTTACTATTTGTTAAATTTGGGGCTTTGGTAAATAAAATTACTCTATTCATTTTAGCTCCTAAATAAATTTTGTTAAAATATTTCTTTATTTGCTTAAAAAAAAATGCCATATTTGCATATGGCATTCTTTTAATTACTTATTAATTCTTATTTTCCAGCAAGTCTTTTATATGTTTCGTATCTGTCGTTTGCAGCTTTTTCTGCTTCTGCATATAATTCATCTGCTGTTTCTGGGAATGATCTCTTAAGTGAAGAGTATCTAACTTCGCCTTGTAAGAATTCTTGGAATGATTCGGTAGGTTCTTTAGAGTCTAATTGGAATGGATTTTTGCCCTCTTCAGCAAGTCTTGGGTCAAATCTCCATAAGTGCCAGTAACCAGCTTGAACAGCTTGTTTTTCTCTAAATTGTGATTTACCCATACCAACTCTAATTCCGTGGTTGATACATGGTGCGTAAGCAATGATTAGTGATGGACCATCATAGCTTTCAGCTTCTTTAATAGCTTTTACTGTTTGGTTTTGGTTAGCACCCATAGCTACTTGCGCAACGTAGATGTATCCGTATGAGGTCATCATTAGACCAAGGTCTTTTTTACGTACTTTTTTACCAGATGCAGCGAATTGTGCTACTGCTGATAATGGTGTAGCTTTAGATGATTGACCACCTGTGTTTGAGTAAACTTCTGTATCGAATACTAGGATGTTTACATTTTCACCACTTGCTAATACGTGGTCAACACCACCAAATCCGATGTCATAGCTCCATCCGTCACCACCAAAGATCCATAGTGATTTTTTGATCATGTAATCTTTTAAGTTGTAGATATCTTTAAGTAGAGCTTTTCCTTCTTCACTGTCAACTGTTTCATCTTGTAGGTTAAGGATTTTAGCTGTAGCTTCTTTAGATGCATTTACATCTTCTTTTCCTTCTAACCACATTTTGAATGCTTCATTAAGTGGAGTATCAAGGTTTAAATCTAAGAATGAGTTCATTCTTGTTTCTAGTAGGTATTTATTTGATTCTGCAGCTAATTTGATACCATATCCGTATTCAGCAGCATCTTCAAATAATGAGTTACCCCAAGCTGGACCCTTACCTGATTCTTTGTTAACTGTGTATGACATAGCTGGTGCACTTGCTCCCCAGATTGATGAACAACCTGTAGCGTTTGCTACATACATTCTATCACCAAACATTTGTGTAACAAGTTTAGCGTATGGAGTTTCACCACAACCTGCACAAGCTCCTGAGAATTGTAGTAATGGTTGTTTGAATTGGCTTCCTTTAAGTGTTTGATCATCCATAACATCTTCTTTGTAGCCAACTTCTTCGTGTGCGTATTCCCAGTTATCTTTTTGTTCTTCAACTTGTTCTTCGAATGGTTTCATTAGAAGAGCTTTTTCTGGAGCTGGACAAATATCAGCACAGTTTCCACAACCTGTACAGTCTAATGGAGATACTTGAATTCTAAATTCGTATTCTTCAAGTCCTTTACCGATTGCTTTTTTAGTTTCAAAACCTTCTGGTGCATTTGCTTTTTCATCTTCTGTTACTAGGAATGGTCTAATTACAGCGTGAGGACATACGAATGAACATTGGTTACATTGGATACAATTTTCAATTTGCCATTCTGGTACGTTTAAAGCAATACCACGTTTTTCAACTGCTGTTGTACCTGATGGGAATTCACCATTTTCTAAATCAAGATCTACGAAAGCTGATACTGGGATATCATCTTCTTTTTGTTCGATCATTGGTTTTAGAATGTTTTTAACGAATTCTGGTAAATCTTTTTCTTCAGCTTTTGCTTCATCTTGAGCATTAGCCCATTCAGCTGGAACTTCAACTTTTTTAGCTGCTTCTAAACCTGCATCTACTGCTGAGTAGTTCATGTTTACAATGTCATCACCTTTGTGACCGTATGCTTTAACGATAGAATCTTTTAAGTATCCAACAGCTTCATCGATTGGAAGTACTTGTGATAAGTTAAAGAATGCAGCTTGCATTATCATGTTTGTTCTTGAACCTAGTCCAATTTCTTGAGCGATGTGGCTTGCATCAATGATGTAGAAGTTGATGTCATGTTCAGCAAGGTATCTTTTTACGTTTGCTGGAAGGTGTTGGTCTAATTCTTCTTCACTCCATGTTGTGTTAAGAAGGAATGTACCACCATCTTTAAGACCTTTTAATACATCGTATTGGTGTAGGTAAGCTTGTTTTGAAAGTGACATAAAGTCAGCTTCGTCTAATAGGTATGTTGATTTGATTGGTTCTTTACCAAATCTTAAGTGAGATACTGTTAAACCACCTGATTTTTTAGAGTCGTAGTCAAAGTAACCTTGTGCGTACATGTCTGTGTTATCACCGATGATTTTGATAGCTTGTTTGTTAGCACCAACAGTACCATCTGATCCGAATCCCCAGAATTTACATCTTGTTGTACCTTCGTGACGTACTTTAAAGTCTTCTCTTTCTAAAGATGTGTTTGTAACATCATCTGTAATTGAAAGTGTGAATTGATCTTTTGGTTCGTCTTTTCTTAGGTTGTCATATACAGCTTTGATATCTGCTGGGATTGTATCTTTACTTGAAAGTCCGTAGATACCACCAAAGATTTGTGGAGCGTTTTCTACACCGTAGAATGCTGATTTAACATCTAGGTATAGTGGTTGACCTTCAGCACCGTGTTCTTTTGTTCTATCAAGAACAGCAATTTTCTTCACTGATTTTGGAACTACTTTTAGTAAGTGTTCTTTTGAGAATGGTCTGTATAAGTGAACTTCAACTAAACCAACTTTGTAGCCTTCTTTTGCTAAAGCGTCTACTGTTTCACGGATAGTTTGGTTTACAGAACCCATTGCTACGATTACTTCTTCAGCATCTTCTTGACCGTAGTAGTTAAACAGACCGTAGTTTGTACCAATTAAGTCGTTGATTTGGTTCATGTAGTCTTCTACAACACCAACGATGTCTGTGTAAGCTTGGTTTCTAGATACAGTTCTTTGGAAGAAGATGTTTTTTTCAGCTGTACCCATGTGTTTTGGTCTTTCAGGGTTTAGTGAGTGGTTTTTAAATGCATCTACTGCATCAAAGTCAACTAAGTCACTTAATGTTTCGTAATCCCAAACATTGATTTTTTGAATTTCGTGACTTGTTCTAAATCCGTCAAAGAAGTTTACAAATGGTACTCTACCCTTGATAGCTGAAAGGTGAGAAACTGGTGATAAGTCCATAACTTCTTGAACAGAGTTTGAACAAAGCATAGCTACACCTGTTTGTCTAGCTGCATATATATCTGAGTGGTCTCCATAGATAGAAAGAGCATGTGTTGCTACTGTTCTAGCTGCAACGTGGAATACACCTGGTAATCTTTCTCCAGCAACTTTATACATGTTAGGTATCATTAATAATAAACCTTGACTTGCTGTGTATGTACTAGTAAGTGCTCCTGCTGCTAATGCTCCGTGAAATGCTGCTGCTGCACCTGCTTCAGATTGCATTTCTTTAACCATAACTTCTCTATCGAAAACATTTTTACGTCCATTTGATGACCATACATCAATAGATTCTGGCATTGGTGAAGATGGTGTGATTGGGTAAATGGTTGCAACGTCAGTAAATGCGTATGATACGTGAGCTGCAGCGGTATTACCGTCCATAGTCTTCATTGCTCTAGTAATTGTCATTTAGACCTCCTAAAATAATTAATAAGCAATTATCGTTAACACTAATTTAAGTATAAATAACATTCCTAGGAATGTCAAGGGGCTTTTTCAAATAAAACAAGATTTTCACAATATAATAAAAATTTTATATATTTTTCTAAAATTTATCACAATTTTTTATTTAATTAAAAAAACAATGACCTAAATAAAGTCATCGTTTTCCTCAGCTAACCTCTTATGAAAAATATTATCAGTCATTACTCTAGCTGCATTATAACCAAAGTTTTTCTCTCTTTGATTCATTGCTGCGACTTCCACTATTAGGGCAAGATTTCTACCAGCCCTTACTGGAACTACTATATGAGGGACTTTTACATTTAAAAGCTTGACACAATGATTATCTAGACCTAGTCTATCGTACTCATAATCTTCTTTCCATTGCTCTAGTTCTATAACAAGTTCTATCTGTGTGCTATTTTTTACAGACCCTGTTCCATATAGCCTTCTTACATTTACAATTCCTAGCCCTCTAATTTCCATATAATGACGAATATTATCTGGAGATGAGCCAGTAAGTTTGCCATCAAAGGCCATTATGTCTACCATATCATCTGCAACTAACCTGTGACCGCGATTGATAAGGTCTAGGGCAGTCTCGCTTTTTCCTACTGAAGACTTGCCCATAATCAAAACGCCAATACCAAAAACTTCTAAAAGTTCCCCATGAACATTGCTCCTAGGGGCTAATTGATATTCTAGTTCATCTGAAATTGCAGATATTAGCTTGGTAGTTTTGGCTGGTGATCTTAAAAGAGTCTTATCGTAGTAATCAGCCAAGTCTAAGATATCTTGGTTTATCTCGGCATCATATGAAAAAATAACTGCTGGAATATTATAGGATAAGATTCCCCTAAATCTTTCGTATTGGAGTTTACTATCTAAACCTGTTAGATATGTATATTCTACAGATCCTATAACTTGTAGCCTTTGATATGGAAAATCTTCTAAGTAGCCTGCCAGCTGTAAACCTGGACGGTTTACATCAGCGTTTGATAAAGTTATCTCAAAATAATCTGAAGACTGGTGGACAATTTCAAGACCCAATCTGTCAACTACAGTATGAAGTTTTATTTCTTTTACCTGCTCACCCTCTGCTACATGCTTAGGAATAATTTCACGCTCTATAAGGGTCTGCGTCTGATCATCACTTTGTGTTTTCCTGTTTCTATCCATAATTTGCTCCTTATTAGCCCTTTAGCCTAAAGTATTTATAAATCTCAAGGGCTTGAGCCCTGCCTACTAAGGGTACTTCCATAAGTTCTTCTACACTCGCTTTTTTTATATTAGAAAGACTTTTAAAGTGCTTATATAAATTTGTCCTTGTTTTTTCACCTACTCCTTTGATATTATCTAGTTCTGATGTTTTCATAGTATTTTGCATCAGCTTCCTATGATAATTTATGGCAAATCTATGGGCTTCTTCTTGAATTTCATAAATTAATTTATAAACTGGCTCACTTCTTTTTATAAATATTTCCTCACCTTGGTAGATAATAGCTCTAGTGGTGTGCTTATCATCTTTTACAAGCCCTGCTATTTCTATATCAAGCTTAAATTCATTTAGGATTTCTAGGGCTGATGATACTTGACCCTTACCACCATCCATTAAAATTAGATCTGGCATATTACCAAATCCTGTCGTAGTATTGCCTTTTTCCATTTCTTTGATACCATTTTTAAATCTGCGAGTTAATACTTCTTTTAAAGAACCATAATCATTTGGACCTTCTATAGTTTTTATTTTAAATTTACGGTATTCCTTTGGATTTGGGTGGCCATCTTCAAAAACCACCATGGATCCTACCGACTGGACTCCTGAAGTATTTGAAATATCATAGCATTCTATACGTTTTATCTCTGGCATATTTAAAATTTCTTTTAACTGGTTGATACCAGCAGATTTTTTACGGTCTTTTTTTTCTACCTGTTTTTCGTATTTGATACGCATATCATTGGCATTAGTTAAGGCCATATTAACTAACTCTTTTTTCTTGCCCAATTTTGGCTCATGGATTAGAACCTTGCTGCCGCGTTTTTGATTTAAGAATTCATTTATTGGCTCTAGATCATCAGGCTCAAATTCTATTAAAATTTCTTTAGGCACATACATGATATCTAGGTAAAACTGCTTGATAAATGATGACATGATTTCTTTGTTGGTTTCTATATAGTCATTTTTGATTATAAAGTGCTCACGTTCTACAATTTTTCCTTGGCGCATTAAGAACACTTGCATTACTATGGCTGTTGCACCCTTGCTCATAGCAATGATATCCATATCATCTCCCCTGGTTTCTGTGACATTTTGTCTTTCAGAAATAGTAGATAGGGCCCTATAAAAGTCCCTATATTTTGATGCCATCTCAAAGTTTAACTCAGCACTTGATTCATTCATTTTTTCTAAAACCCATTCAGGGATTTTGTCTGATTTATTTTCTAAAAAAGATTTTACATCATCTATATGATCCATATAGCGATTTTCGTCTTCATCGTGGATACATGGACCCTTACATTTTTTTATAAAATAGTTTAAACATGGTCTATCTAAGGTTTGTCCTTTGTCAAAATCTAGGTTACAAGTTCTAAAAGGATAGTACATGTGAAATAAATCTATGGCGTCATTTACTGCATAGGCATCTGGATAAGGTCCATAATAACTTGCCTTATCATTATAAATCTGCCTTACTTTTTGGATTCGTGGGAATTTTTCATTGGTTATTTTTATATACGGATATTGTTTATCATCACGGAGGACGATATTGTATTTGGGCCTATTTTTCTTTATTAAGTTTGATTCTAAAACCAAGGCCTCCACTTCATTTTCCACTATTATATATTCAAAGTGGTCAATGTGAGAGACCATAGCAAGGACCTTGGCCCCCTTATTTTTATTGTTATCAAAATATTGGCGGACTCTTTTTTTAAGAGAAATAGCTTTGCCGACATAGATAATTTCATCATCGGCATTTCTCATTATATAAACTCCTGGCAAATCAGGTAGTTCTTTAAGTTTCGCCCTTAGTTCTTCTTTAGTCAAATTTGTTTACAACTCTCCTTCAAGTACTCTAAATCTGCTCCTTCTAGGTATGGAGCTAATACTTCTTCACATTTTTGATTGTAGTCATTTATCCAATTTAACTCTTCATTAGTTAGCATATCTACATTAATAGGTCTAGTATCTATTGGTACATAGGTTAGATTTTCAAATTCTAAAAATCTACCAAATTCATTTTCCAATGCTTTTTGAACAACAGCTTGGTTTTCTATTCTTATTCCGTGGCTGTTTGATATATATAAACCTGGCTCAATTGATGTAAACATGTGCTCTTTAAATTCTATTTCTGATCCAGATCCTATGCCAAGTCTTTGCGGTCCTTCGTGAACTGTTAATAAGTAACCTACACCATGACCTGTTCCATGGAAGAAATCTTTGCCTGCTTGCCACAATGGATATTTGGCAATGGAATCAAGCCTAGCACCTGTAGTTTTTTCTTTAAATTTAGCTAAAAATAAAGCTATATGTGATTTTAAAACCAAAGTGTAATCATCTTTTTCTGCTTGGTTAAGGGTACCTAGAGCAACGGTTCTTGTAATATCTGTAGTTCCTTCTTTGTAATGGGCCCCAGAATCTATTAAAACCATTCCTTCAGTTCTGATAGTTTTTGATCCGACATTAGCTGGTGCATAGTGAACTATGGCAGCATTGTCCTTATAACCCATAATTGTAGCAAAAGACTCTTCTATAAAACTTTCATTTTCAGCTCGAAGTTCGTGAAGTTTTTTACTAGCTACATATTCGTTTAAGGTACCAGTAGTAGCACCTACTTCTAGCCAATTAAAGAATTTCACTAAGGTAACCCCATCTATAATGTAAGCTTCTTTTGTATTAGCAATCTCGGTTTCATTTTTAATAGCCTTCATATTTGTAGTGATATTTATGCCAGTAGAAACTTTTACGTTTGAATTTATAGCATCATAAATAGCCACATTTGTCCTAGCTGGATCTAGGAAAATACGGTTTTTTCCTGGTATATCTTTTAAAAGAGTAAATATATAGTTGTAGGAATGTATTTTTATCTTATTTGCTTCTAAATAATCCTTTGTTTCTCCATCAAGCTTTTCTTGATCAATACACAAATATGCCCTATCTTTTGATATTAGCATATAGCATAGTACTACTGGATTGTAGTCGATATCATTACCCCTGATATTTAATAGCCAGCAAATATCCTCTACTGCTCCTATAAAATAATAATCATAGCCATTTTTATCCATTTCTTCGCGGATACGAGAAAGTTTTGAAGCAGTACTTTCTCCAGCATATTTTTCTTCTAGAATCCATGCCTTATCTTTTCTTAAATCTGGTCGATCTTTCCATAAATCAGAAATGTAGTCGATATCAGAAACAAGGGTACGAGATCCCATAGATTCGCTTAATTTCTTGTATTCTCTAACTGAGAAAAGATTTCCATTAAAGGCAATTTTCCCAAATTCATTTACGTTTTCTTCTAAGTATTCTTCTACTGTCGGATAGTCTTCATCACCCATTTTCATAAGTTCAAAGTCTGAGTGGGCCAGTTCTTTTTCTGCTTGCAGAAAGTACCTAGAATCAGTCCATACTTTTGCTTCAGTTGGTGTAACAACAGCTGTACCAGCAGATCCAGTGAAACCAGATATAAATTCTCTTTCTTTATAATGGTCTGATAAATATTCTGACTGGTGAGGGTCAGAGGTTGGTATTATGTAGGCATCAATTTTTCTATCAGCCATTAAGCTTCTTAAATTTTCTAATCTTTGATTAATATTCATATAAACTCCCTTAAAAATTTAAAAAAGTAATTTAGTAAAAATGTTAAAATTTCCTTATTTTATACAGTAATTATACCATTTTGACCTATCTTTGGTAGCTTTGTATTAATTGAATTTTTTGCTAAATCAATTATAATGAAAGCAATGTTTAAAAATATTTAAGGGGTGAGATGACAAATGAAACTTGGAATTGTAGGATTGCCAAACGTTGGTAAATCAACATTATTTAACGCAATTACAAAAGCTGGAGCACTTATTGCAAACTATCCATTTGCAACAATTGACCCAAATGTGGGCCTTGTAAATGTGCCAGACGAAAGACTAGATGTCCTAGCACAAATTAGCGACTCAAAAAAAGTTGTTCCAGCTGTTATAGAATTTTATGATATAGCAGGTTTAGTTAGAGGAGCATCAAAGGGTGAAGGTTTGGGTAACCAGTTTTTATCAAATATTAGGGAAACTGATGCTATAGTTGAGGTTTTAAGATGTTTTGATGACCCAAATGTAACTCACGTAGATGGATCAGTAGATCCTATCCGTGATATCGAAACAATAAATCTTGAACTAATCTTTGCAGATCTTGAAATGATAGAAAAAGTTTTAGAAAAACGTAGAAAAGTAGCAAGAAATGACAAAGAAGTTGCTAAGGAAGTAGCTGTTTTAGACAAAGTAAAAGAGGTTCTTGAAGAAGGAAAGTCTGCAAGAGTTTTAAATCTAAATGACGATGAGAAAAAACTCCTTCGATCCTACCAACTACTATCAACTAAGCCTATTATTTATGTGTGCAATGTAAATGAAGAAGATGCTGCAAATGATGGAGCTGGTAACACATATGTAGCTAAAGTTCGTGAGTTTGCAGCAGGTGAAAATGCTGAAGTATCTATAGTGTCTGCAAAAATTGAACAAGAAATCTCAGAACTAGATACAGATGAAGAAAAAGAAGATTTCTTAGAAATGCTTGGCTTAAGTGAATCAGGAACTGATAAGGTAATAAAGGATAGTTACAAAACACTAGATCTTATCTCCTACCTAACTACTGGAGAAATGGAAACTCGTGCTTGGACCATAAAAGATGGAACTAAAGCGGTAGATGCTGCTGGCAAAATCCACTCTGACATATCCCGTGGTTTTATAAAAGCTGAAATAGTTTCTTATGAAGATTTGGTAGATAGTGGTTCTATCAATGCAGCACGTGAAAGAGGCCTTTTAAGAATGGAAGGCAAGGACTACATCATGAAAGATGGCGATGTAGTGAACTTTAAATTTAATGTGTAAGGTTAACTAATGAAAAAACAAGGAAAACTAATAGTTCACACAGGCTCCATGTTTTCAGGAAAAACCACTTCCCTATGGCGAGAATTATACAGGATGAGGATAGCAAATTATAAAATTGCTGCCTTTAAACCAGCCGTAGATAATCGTGATGATGAGAAAAAAATAGTATCCCATGACAATTTAGAGTTAGATGCTATAAAAGTAGAAAACCTAAATGATGTTTTGGAATATGCGACAAATCACGAATTGGATGCTATAGGTATAGATGAAGTGCAATTTTTCCCCAATGATCCTACAGAAGTAATAGATATCTTTAATGAACTAATGGATAAAAATATTACTATTGTAGTTTCAGGTCTAGATATGGATTATAAAACTAGGCCCTTTGAAATCATCAAAGAAATAATGCCCATAGCAGATGAACTAACCAAACACCATGCAATTTGTGCAAATTGTGGCGAAGATGCCTGGGCCTCATACAGAAAATCAACCGACGAATCAAGAATCCAAATTGGTTCAAAAGATAAATATGAGCCTCTTTGCAGGGAATGCTACAACCAAATGATGAGTGAAAGAGAAAAAACTAAAAACCAAATAACATTAGAATTAGGTGAAGATGCCTAATTCTTTTTGTTTGAAATAAAAAAAATTTATTAGATTAATATATTAATAAGAAAGAGTACATATGAAAATAGCTTTAGTATACGCAGAATACGAAAACATGACAGATGAAATTAGACAGGTAAATCCAAATGCAGATAGGATTATGCAAAATATGCTAACATCTATCAAAGAAGCCTTAGAATTCAAAAACCACGAAGTTTTTGAAATTCCAGCTAATATTGATATGATGAGAAATATCATGGAAATAGAAGACTTGGATGTAATATTTATCCACTATGACCCCTTAGAAAACTTAAAACTACAAGGAAACGTATTTGCAGCCCTAGAATTACTAGGCATACCTATAGTAGGTAGTGGTATGCTAGCCCAAGCTACTGCCCTATCAAAGGAAACTGCAAATCTTATCTTAGCTTCCCACGGTTTACCAATTGTAAAATCTCAAATTTTATTTTCTAAAGATGATGAGTTAAAAGAAGAACTAAAAGAATCCTTCCCTCTATTTGTAAAACCAGAATCAGAAGCAGTGTCAGTGGGTATTAGAAATGATTCTTATGTAGAAAATGAAGAGGAATTGAAAAATACATTAGACAGAATTTTTTCAGAAGTAAATCCACCTGTAATTATAGAAGAATTTTTACCAGGTAGAGAATTTACTGTAGGTGTTTTAGAAGATATGGGAGAATTAAAAGCCCTTGAAGTTACAGAAATAACTTTTAATCCAGAAAGTGGTGTCAACTTTAGAACAAAAGATATAGTAAAAAATAAATGGACTATCAAAACTACACCAGCTAAAATAGATGAAGAACTAGAACTAGAAATGAAATACCTAGCTATCAAATCATTTAAAGCAATGAATTGTGACACCTATGCAAGAATTGATATTAGGCTAAATACTGATGGTGAACCTTACATAATGGAAATAAATACCATGCCAGGCCTATCAAAAACTACTTCTCCATATGTCTTAGAAGCAAAAGCATCTGGCATAGAATATGAAGAATTAATTAATAAACTAGTAAGATCTGCCTACCATAAGGGTGCAGATAGCAAAAAACTAGGTATAGGCAAATTTTAATAGCAAAAAAGCAGGATCTATTTAAAAATCCTGCTTTTTTTATGCCTTAACTTTTGCTAAATATTTATTGTTTTTATAATAATCATAGTAAACTATTAAGCTAGTAACAATAATTGTTATGATTAAAACTATTTTAAAGTTTTCTATTTGCATTGGCAGATAAAATGCATCTCTTAGTTCATAGGAAACCCTTGGAAATTTACCAAGTATAAATGCAAGCACCATAATAATTTCACCAATTAAAATAGGTTTTATAGACTTAAAGTTTCCTCTTATCATAAGCACTAACATGAATATAAAACTAGCATAGACAATGTGTCTGGCATGGATTCTCATATCCAGCCAAATACTTAGGCTAATTAAACTAGTTGCTAGGGTAAATAAAACAATTGAACCTAATAAATACCTTGCAATTTTTGCTAAAGTTTCCATTATCCTCTAAGTGAGTAAACTATAGCAACCGGTGTTCCATCTGCTGGAGCTAGTTCTTCATTTAAACCAAATTCTACAATTTTTGTTTTTTCAACAGAGCCAAATGGATAGTTAGCATTTGATGAAATACCTACTGTACAAGAATCTAGGCAAGATAAGCAACCTGTTTTCTTTTCATTTGATCTATCAAGGTTACCTGTAAATCTTAAATCAACACCTTTTCCATTTGGATCTACGATAAAGTCATTTACATCAACTCCATCTTCGTTTCCTTCCCAGTAGAATGTTACATCTAATGGTGTACCTTCAGATGTAGTTTCTTCTGCATTTTCTGGTGTCATATTGTTACCTGGTTCAGCTCCGATATCTAAAAGGGCTTGGTGGAAATCTGCTGGTGCTGTGTATGATTTAAATACTGGTTTATCAACAAATTTACCTGTTTCTGAAACTACTAGGTGTCTAGTAGATTCTGTTAAGAATTTACCATTAAAGTTAGCATATACTGTGACAGTTTGATTTTCTTCATCAACTACGATATTATTATCTTTACTAACACCCTTGATTTCATCAGCAACCTCTGTGGTTGTATCAGCTGTTTGTGTTGTTTCAGCCTCGTTTACCGCTGCATCTTCTGCAGGTGCTTGCTCTTGGTTTGAACAACCTGTTAGTATAGCTCCTGTTAAAGCTAAGCTTAAAAACAAATTCTTATAATTTTTCATATTACTCTCCCCTTATAAAATGTTATTATTTATATAATCTATATTACCATGCTTTATAAAAAACACAATAATTTAACAGCATTAAACTTCTCCACTTCCTCCACCATCTGAGCTACTAAATCTAGTACTAGCACAGCCGGCAAAAACACCAAAGTGATTATCTCTATTTCCAATAATTTCAAAATATTTGCTATACCTAGTTTCTTCTAACATTGCAGCTGTATTTCCACACACTAATTCTGCTTTATTTTTAAAGAATCTATGGTGACCATCTAGATCAAAAAAGTTGTCATTTTCTTTTATTCCGCCTTGATAAATAGCAACTTGGCCATAGTCCTCACATATATCTTCTATAAGGTCTGGGATTTTAAATGCACTTATGGTATCAGAATAAAAGTTGATATTGCCTATTAGATTTTCTATTTCTTTTAGTGATTTTGCTACAATATTCACTTACTTTTTTCTGAAGTATGGTATATAACCTACTCGTATAAACAATTATTCTTTAAGAGTAACCTACTCCAAGGAGCCTCCTCAGGAAGAGCCCGCTCCTGCTGTACAGCTATAGCAATGATTTGCAGTAACTATCTGCCTATTTTCCAAATCATTTGCAGTAATATCGAATATAGTTTTATTTTTACCTTTTATACCAAGACCTAGGGCTAGATTAAAGTCACAATCATGAATAGTTCCATCATAATCAACTGATACTGTTGACCTACACATGACCTCTTCTACCACTTCATCATTAAAAGAATTATATAAACGATTCATATACCTATCTAAGTTGCGTGATTTATCTAACCATCTGCCAAAATTTCCTATGGGAGAATTTGTTATTGCAAATAAATCGTTAAATACTATGCCATAATCATCTCTTAGCTTTACTCTATAAACTTCCTCTAACTCTTCTTCTGATTGAGGAATCATTGCTCCAGAAGGGTTGTAAACTAAGTTTAAATTTAAATCAGGATCCTTCCCATAACCTAAAGCATTTAAAATTTTTAAGATCCTTATAGAATCCTCAAAAACTCCTAGGCCCCTTACCTTATCAGTTTTTTCTCTTTGATAAAAAGGTAAGCTTGCTATAATATCTACCTTATGGTCTCTTAAAAACTGAGGGATATCTTCGTATTCTTTTTTGTTATAGATAGTAAGATTTGACCTAATCATTACTTTTTTACCAAGCTTAGTAGCTTCTTCTACTAGGTATTTAAAAACACCACTCATTTCTGGAGCTCCACCAGTAATATCTACTGTGCTAAAATCATAAAGTTTTAATAGCTCTATACATTCTCTAGCTACATCTATAGTCATATCTTCTTTGCGGGTGGGACTACAAGAAAGGTGGCAGTGCTTGCAAGCTAAATTACAAGTTCTGGTAATATTTAATTGGAGGGTGTCGATTTTATCTTTAGTTTTTAGCTTATAGCCAACTCTATCATCAAATCTTGCTACGGCTTGATTTACTTTCTTAAAATAAAGCACTTAAAATTCCAAATCATCTATAATATTTTTCATTTGAACACTAGTTACAAGGGTAATGCCTGCTTGCATAGCACTTGCTACATGAACTGCTTCCATCATTTCTTCTTTGCTAAGACCTAAATCTAGGCATTTTGTTGTATAAGCATCTATACAATATGGACATTTTTCTGCATGGGCTACTGCAAGGGCTATCAATGCCTTTGTTCTTACAGAAAGTTTTCCCTCAGCCATGACATTTCCATAATAATTTATAAAATTATCCCAATGTTCCTTGTGTAAATCCGCTAGGTCACCGTTATTAAATTTATCTAAATCTGATGTGTTAAAATATTCGCTCATCTAAGTCTCCTTATCTTTTATTTATATATTATGTATTAGATATAATTATATAATATATAAAAAAGTTTGGCTAATTCTTAATTTTCAAGAAATTTACAAAAAAGTCCTAGGAATGTATCCTAGAACTTAATTTTCTATTATTTTTATATTTTTATTTATATAATCCTTATTAAAGATTTTATAGTAAGTATCAAAGTACTCATCAATACCAGCATCTTTAGTGGTAGCCATAAGTTCCATTTCTATACCAAAATAGTTAACTTGTCCCTCCAAAACTTTATAGCCGTTTTTGAGATAGAAATCTTTTCTCTTTTTTCTTAAATCATAGTCATCAACTTTTTTTAAATTTGTACTTTCAATTTCAACTATTAAATTATCATATTTTTCTTTTAATAAAGCTAGAGCCTTTGTCCCTAAGCCCTGGCCCCTATATTTTTCTTCGATAGCAAAATATGAAAGTAAATTAAGGTCTTGGTTTAAATAAATAACTGCTAGTCCAATCTTTTTACCATTTACTTTTAAAAAATTAATATCTATTAGATTTTTATGGTTAAGCTCGTATAGGCTTTGTATGGCTACTTGCTCTTCTTTTAGAAAAGCAGTTTTATATAAGTTCTCAAAGTAACTTTTATCAGTTGGATTTGTTAAATTTAAAGATTCTACTTGCAAGAAAGACCCCTACTAAAATTTATATGCTTCTATAAATGCTAGGTCTTCTTCTGTTAATTCATATTTACTTTGATCAGTAATTATTTCTGGTCCGTCTTCGTGAATGATTAATTGGTGTTCAAATTGACAAACATTTGAGCCATCTTTTGTTTTTGCTACCCAGCCATTATCTTCAAGTTCCATTGGCCAGTTGCCACTTGCAATCATTGGCTCGATTGTAAATACCATACCTGCTTGGATGCGTGGACCTCTGTGAGCCTTGCCGTAGTGTGGTACTTGTGGGTCTTCGTGCATTTCTTTACCTATACCATGACCTATAAAATCACGGATAACTGAAAAATCATTCTCTACTTCTGCATATTCTTGGATTGCATGGCCTATATCACCTATTCTATTGCCAACTTTTGCTTCTTTTATAGCTTTATTTAATGATTTTAAAGTCACATCCATTAATTTTTGGTCACGTTCTGCTAGATTACCAATAGCATATGACCAACAAGAATCAGCAAGTCCTCCCTCATATTCGATTACGTTATCAATAGAGACAATATCTCCTTCTTTTAAAACATAGTCTCCTGGAAAACCGTGGCAGATTTCATCATTTACTGATATACAAAGAGTATAAGGGAAACCACCATAGCCTAGTTGGGCTGGCACTGCGTTTTTGTGATCTACTATAAATTTGTTAGCAAAGTCATCAAGCTGTTTGGTTGTCATACCTTCTTTGATAACTTTTTGGATTGCAAGATGAGTCTGGCAAAGTATTTCTGCAGCTGCCCTCATCTTTTCAAAATCATTTTCTGTATATAATCTAATCATATTTACCTTTCAATTAAAATAAAGCGACTAAAAGTCGCCCTATTCTTACATTTTCTTTGTTGCTATATAAGTGTATTTATCAGATGAAATTTCTGGTTTTACATCCCACCCACTTGCCATAGCAAGTGATTTTCCTAATTCATCGATATAATACATTATTATACCAGCATCTATTAAGTTTACATCACCTTTAAAGTCTTCGATATATAAGTTTATTTCATCATCAACTATTACAAATCTCCAAGGTTGTTCATTGTGGGTTGATGGAGCAAATTTTGCATAATCAAAGATATCATTTAGTCCTCTTTGTTCTAGGTCTTCATCTGTTGCTTGAGTATCAAAATCTCCTAGAAAAACTAAATCTTCTGTAGGTTTTCTATCGTCATATCTTTGTTGGCGAACTTCATCATTTAGTGGATATCCAACTGCTAAAAGTAAATTGACATCTCCATCAGTAAAGTTAAAGGCAGATTGTTTTACTGTAGTTTCTACATCTGAAACTGTAATCCAGCATGATCCAAGTCCTAGTTCGTTTAATCTTGTAATGATCTCTTCCATGCCGTAAGCACCTTTTACTATAGATGCAGGGTTATTATTTAAAGTATTTAAAGCAATATAAGCTGGAGCTTTAATCATGATTCCTCTGTAGCCAGCTACCCCTTCAAGGGATTTGTATACAGATTCTCCATCTGTATTTACTAAAAATGATAAGTCCTCTTTACCTAATTTTTCTGCTTCATCCTCTACAATTTCAAATATTTTTTTTGTAGTATTTTCATCTAAGTTTTTATCTTTATAATCTCTAGTTGAAGTTCTAGTCTTTAAAAAATTTGTTGTAAGCATTGTTACCCCCATATATGTATTCTAATACAATTTTACCATACTTTAATAAAATTTTATATGGTATGATATTTGTATGAAATTAACAGACAAACAAAAACTTGCAGCAAATCACAAAAATGGGCCTTGTCTAGTCCTTGCCGTACCAGGGGCTGGAAAAACAACTATGCTTTTAGAACGTATAAAAGTTTTATCAAGCAACATCGATCCATCAAATATACTTTCCCTCACTTTTTCTAGGACCCAAGCTTTAGATATGAAAAATAGGTTTGAAAAAGAAAATGATGCCAAGTCAAACTTTATGACTATCCATGCCTTTTGCTACCTGATTATTAGAAACTATTACAAAAAAACTAATAGAGAATTAAAAATTCTAGAAAGTGATGACCTTTACAATAAGTACAACCTAGTTCAAAAAATATATTTTGACATCAATAGTAAGATTATGTCTTCAGAGGATTTGAAAAACTTTTTTACAGAAGTTGGATATATGAAAAACAGTATGGTTGATACTTCTTATCTTAAAAATTCACAGATAAAAAATATAGAAAAAATCTACTTTAGCTATGAAAATTTTAAAAAGGAAAATTCTTTTATCGATTTTGATGATATGCAAGTCCTAGCCCTTAAGTTAATAAATGAACATCCAAAGCTACTTAAGTCTATTAAAAATAAATATAAGTACATACAACTAGACGAGGGCCAAGATACCTCCCTCTTGCAATTTAAATTAATTGAAAAAATAATTTATCCAGAAAATAATCTAATGGTTGTAGCAGATGATGACCAATCCATATATTCTTTTAGAGCTGCTGAGCCAGAATATTTATTAAATTTTAAAAATATTTTTCCTAGTGCAAAAATAATTACCATGGATGAGAACCACAGGTCTCAAGCAAATATTGTACAAGTTGCTGGTGATTTTATAAGTCAAAACCAATTTAGATATGAAAAAAACTTATTTACCAACAAAAAACCTACTAACAAGGTCCATAAATATAAAGCTTATGATAGCAAGGAAGAATTTTCCTATATCCTAAAGCATATTGAAAAAGATAAAACCAATGCCATTTTATATAGGAATAATATCTCTGCTCTAAACTTAGTTTCTTTTCTAATGGAAGAAAATATAGATTTTTCCATAAATAATGGATCTAGTGATTTTTTTGATTCAAAAATCTTAAAAGATATGGTTAATATCATTAACTTTTCTAATGATTTTTATAATATAGAGCTTTTTTCAGAGATTTATTATATGATAAATTCATATTTATCCCGTGAGGAAATAGAAAAACTAAATCTAAAACCAATAAACTATACAGTTTTTGATTACCTCCACGAATATATAAATGATGAAAAAGCCTATGGTCTTTTAAGAAAAGAAAAAGAATTTAAAAACTTAGTAAGTATGGATTTAGATAAGAAATTTTCCTATATCTATAACAAGATGGGCTATAGAGACTATATCAAAATGTTTTCTAATAAGTATTATGAAGTCGTAATAAACAAAGATCTATATGTAGAAAGCTTGGTCAATTTTGCTAGAGGTCTTTCAAATTTAGATGATTTTTACAAAAAAATTGAAGATTTTGAGAGGATTTTAAATAAGAGAAAAAAATCAAATATCATCCTATCCACCATTCATAAGGCTAAGGGACTTGAATATGACAAGGTCTTTGTAATAGATTTAGTAAAGGGAGAATTTCCCATTCTTTTTGATTTTAAAGATAAAACACAAAGACTTGAAGAAGAACGTAGGATGTTTTACGTAGCCATGACTAGGGCACGCGAAGACCTACATTTATTAAGCTTAAAATACCGAAATAATCATAAAGTTGAGCCTTCAGAATTTTTCTTAAGTATTAAAAAATAAATAATTTGGGTATACATAAAATAGAAAGCGAATCTAAGAGCTTTAAAAGGAGATAAAATAAATGAAAAAAGTAGCAGTACTAATTGAAAATAGATATGAAGAACCAGAACTAATTTATCCTTATTGGAGACTTAAAGAAGATTATGAAGTTACTCTTGTAGGTACAGAAGCTGATACAGAATATGTAGGAAAAGCTGGTGACTACAAAATGAAATCAGATATTGCAAGTTCTGATGCAAAAGCTAGTGACTTTGATGCAGTATACATTCCAGGAGGATTCTCACCAGATGGTATGAGACAATCAGAAGATACTGTAAATTTTGTAAAAGAAATGCATGAAGCTGGCAAACTAATCGGTGCTATCTGCCATGGTCCATGGGTTTTAGCAGAAGCTGATATCCTAGATGGAGTAAAAGCTACATCAGTAAGCACAATTAGCACAGACATTAAAAATGCTGGTGCAAACTGGGTAGATGAAGAAACAGTTGTAGATGGAAACATCGTTACAGCAAGAACTCCAGAAGATCTTCCAGCTCACGTTACAAAATTTGTAGAAGAACTTGGAAAATAATATAAAAATTAAAGCCCCTAGTTGGGGCTTTTTTCTTTGCTAAATTTCTCTTTCAAAAATTATTTGGTAGTAGTTTATCATAAAAAGTCCTGCCTTTTCCTTTGGCACTACCAAAACTTGGGACAATCTCCAACCATCCTTGGCATTATCTTCTATGACTTTTTCTACCTGGTCCATATTATTTGACTGGCTTTCCTTAATTCCATTACTAATAAAAACTTTTTCAAACTTATACTCAAACATAGGGTCTCCTAGCTAGTTTTTATGTTATAATACTATCATGAAAAGAAATTATAATCTAGATAAGTGGCGTGGATTTACTATCATTTCCATGGTGCTTTTTCATTTAATGTATAACATAAATTATTATTGGGAAATATCTTGGTATGATGGCACAATTTTAAATAAAGTATGGCAATTATCCATAGCCTGCTCATTTTTTATCATATCAGGCATCACATCAAATTTTCTAGATGCAAATAGAAATATAAAACGAGGAATAAAAACAAGTTTGATCGGCTTTGTAATTACCCTTATTACCTATATAGCTGCACCAGATCAATTTATACTTTGGGGAGTGCTAAATGGGCTTGGGGCATCTATGATAATTACAGGTATATTAAAATATTTTACAGATATTTCACCAAAGTGGGCCCTTGTATTTTTATTACTTTTTGTGCTAAGCTACAAAATCCCACGAGGAATTCTATATAACAATAGTATTTTTAAAAACTTATACGATATAAATATTTATTACCTAGGTTTTCCATCAAGTGATTTTCATTCCAGCGATTACTTTCCAATAATCCCTTGGACTTTTCTCTACCTATTTGGTTACACCCTTGGTAAAGATTTAAAAAACAAAAATTTTTATAACAAATTTGGTAAGGATAACTTTCTAGCAAAAATAGGCAGATATGCTATGCCAATATACTTAGCCCACCAAATTATTTTATATCCTTTGGTTACTTTAATATATAATTTAGCAAAATAAAAACTAGGACTTTATATCCTAGTTTTTTTATTTCACAGTTAAAGTATATTCTTCGCTTATAACTGGATTTATATTTAGTAATTCTTTGACAGCCTTTAAGGTCTGATCTTTGGCTTCTTCTAATAATCCTTTGTCTATTGCTTCTTTTTCTACCTTTGCTTCCTCTTCTTTTCTAAAGTTTGAGTAGTCTTCTAGTTCTAGCGGATTAAATATAGAATTTTTCTCATCATAAACCATTACGCTATTTTCATCTATGTCATGGCTAAGAATTTTTGTTTCTGGTAGGCTTACATTTATGGTTTTTGCTTCCTCATTTACTTTTACCTTAGCCTCATCTAAATCAACTCCAGCGTGGATTTCTCCCTCATAAGTGTATAAAAATCTTTTTGTTGTAAAGGGTATTTTCATGCCTTGAAATTGTTGACTGTTTTCAAATGAAGCTATATTTTTATAGCGGTATTTTAGGGTTGTAAGCTCCTTTGCTTCTTTTAAAGCTGCTTCTACTGTTTCTGATGTAATCTTAGTTTCTTCTTCTACATTAAATATACTTTTTGCAGTAAAAAATGCGGCTAGTACTAGTCCTGCTACTATAAGAGCACTAATTAGCCCTTGTTTAAATTTACTTTTATTTTTACTCATATTAATTCCTTTATTTATTTTCTATTTTTATTATACTTATAAAATAAATAAAATAAAGTTTAGATTAAATGAAATTAATATTATATGCTCCTGCTTCCTCCTGTTATCCCATAAACTTGGGCTGAAACATAGGAACTATCATTAGATGCTAGAAATACGTAAAGTGGGGCTAGCTCTGCTGGTTGACCTGCTCTACCTAGGGGTGTTTTTTGGCCAAAGTTTTCTATATCACTATTACCCTCATCTAATTGCAATGGTGTCCAAATTGGGCCTGGTGCTACTGTATTTGCTCTAATTCCCTTTGGAGTAAAGTAAGCTGCAAGTCCTTTAGTAAAGGTAAGCACTGCCCCATTACTTGTTGCATAGTCTAGAAGTTCTCCTGATGGTTCAAAGGCCTGCATGGAGCTTGTAGTAACGATTGATGCACCAGCTTCTAGATATTTTTCTGCTGCCTTTACGGTTTCAAACATAGAGATAATATTTACATTCATAGTATCTCTTACCTGTTTCATTGATAAGTCTTCCAGGCTATCTGAAATAATTTGTTGGGCAGAGTTTAGTACTAGAATATCTACTGCGTCAAATTCTTCTACTGTTTTTTCTACAATTTCTGCTCCACTTCCCTCTTCTCTAAGATCTGCTGGGATTATTAGAGCTTTTTTCCCCTCTGCTTCTATTAATTCTTTTACTTCATTGGCATCAGCTTCTTCACCAGGAAAGTATTGAATAGCTACATTTGCTCCCTCTCTAGCAAAAGCAATTGCAACTGCACGTCCTATACCAGAATCTCCACCAGTTATAAGGGCATTTCTTCCTTCAAGCTTGCCATGACCTACGTAAGATTTTTCTCCATGGTCAGGTTTATAGGTCATCTTTGCTTCCACTGCTGGTGTGTCTTGATCTTTTTCGTGGTATCCTTCTGTATGATATAAGGTTCTTGGATCTTTTAAATTTTTATTTTTCATTGTTAAACTCCTTTAATGTTCCTTATTTAAATTATTACCCCATTAAACCAGCAATTAATTTTTATATAAAAAGAAAGACTAAGTTTATTTAAACTTAGCCTTAGCATAATATATTGGTTTGTTACGTTCTCTCCATTTTTTTTCATACTCCGTAACTATGGACTTTTCTTCTGGCAAGTCATATTCTGCTTCTAAAATTTCTAAGCCAAAGTCTTCATAGTATTTTAAAGAGTCTTTAAAAAATGGTAAATCATCTGTTTTTTGTTCTATAATTCCCTGATTTTTTATAATTTTTTTATATCTTTCAAGAAATCTTTCATGGCTTAAACGTCTTTTATGGTGCTTGGTCTTTGGCCATGGGGTAGAAAAATTGATATAAATGTGGTCTATTTCTCCCTCACTAAAAGTATCGGTTAATTCTTCAGCATAATCTACTAAACCAATTACATTCGTAAGTTCTTCTTCAACTATTTTTCTACTAGCAATTACAAAAGCATTTGTATTCATCTCTAAGGCTATAAAATTAATCTCAGGATTTTGCTTTGCTTTTTCTATGATAAAGTCTCCCTTACCCGCTCCTATTTCTAGATAAATTGGGTGGTCATTTCCAAAAACTTCATACCATTTGCCTTTCATATCCCTAGGATAGAAAAATATCCTGTCATTTTCTTTCATTTCTGGTATAGCGTTCGGTTTAAATCTTAATCTCATAATCTCCTCACAAAAAAGGCAAGTCTTGCTCTGCGAGCTACTTGCCTGTAGTGTATGTTACTTTACTTTTATTCTTAGCTTTATCAATCATATACCCTATTACAAATCCTAACATTGTAGGAATAATCCAACCAAAACCTAGACTAAATCCTGGCAAATATTTATTAGGAAACGTTAAAATACTTGTAACAAAATTGCTTTTTGATATAGATTCTGGCAGATTTATTAATAAATCAAAAAAAGCTGCAAAGGCTGTAAGGGCCAGTGTCCACTTATATATTGTTTCTCTCTTACCAGTTTTAATAGAAACCATAGATAAGAAAATAAGTGCAATTGATAAGGGATATAAAAACATCAGCACTGGTATGGATAAGGAAATTATCCTTGTTAATCCTAGATTTGCTATTAAAAATGAAACTATAACAAATATTATACAGTATTGCTTGTAGGATATATTAAATGAAAGCATCTCGCTAAACATTTCCGAACAAGCTGATATAAGACCAATAGCCGTTTTTAAGCAAGCTATAAAAACTATTAAACTTAATAGGATATGGCCAAAAGAACCTAGGTAATGGTTAGAAATTTTTGCTAAAATAATAGCTCCATTTTCTCCCCCATCCATAATATGGGCAGATGTTGATCCAAGATAAGCCAGGGAAGAATAAACCACACCCATAGCTATTAAACAGACAATCCCCGCTTTTAAAACTTCACGGCCTATATCAGCTGGCTCTGTTACTCCCAATTTTTTAATAGCTGCTATAATTAATACTGCAAAAGCTAAAGATGCCGGTGCATCTAAGGTATTATATCCATCTATAAATCCTGCTGTGAAGGGACTAGTTTGGTATTCCTTAGTGGGATCTATACTTGCAACAGGTCCCATGGGTTTAATGAAACCTAATATTGCAATAAGTGCAAGTAAAATCAAAAATATAGGAGTCATATACTTTCCTATAGTATCTATTAGATTGCCCTTTTTTACAGCAAAAAAATATGCCAGGAGAAAGAATATAATAGAAAATATTAGTAAATATAAGCTATCATTGGCTCCCACTAATCCTTTTAATCCTACTTCATAGGAAACGGTGGCTGTACGTGGTATGGCAAAACCTGGTCCTATAGTTAAATAAAGTAGAATCGTAAAAAAATATGCAAAAAAATCTCCAGCAGGCTTTGCTGATTCGAACAAGGATTCGCTATCACTTAATCCAGTTGCAACTATACCTAAAATAGGTAGACCTACTCCAGATAAAAGAAATCCTATAGTTACTGGTGTAAGGTTAACTCCTGATTTTTGGCCTAGTTCTAGAGGAAATATTAGATTTCCCGCTCCAAAATATAGGCCAAAAAGAAGCGAACCTACCAGTAAAACTTCTTTAAAACTTAACTTTTTTTTCATTTATTTTCCTTCCTTTAACGGAATAATTATATCAATAAATTTATAATTTTACCATAAGTTAAAGGACTAAAAAGGATAAATATTTTCCTCTATAAGTTTTCCCACTTTTGTAAATCCATCTACTTCTATATCAGTAAATCTATTTTTTATAGGACTATCTAGGTCTAGGACGCCGTAAGCATTCCCATCTTTAAATAATGGTATTACTAGTTCACTTTCTGAGGCACTATCACAAGCTATATGATCAGCAAAATCGTGGACGTCATCTACTTTTGTTACTTTTCTATCTCTAAAAGCTTTAGCACAAACTCCCTTATCTAAACTTAGTCTAGTACAGGCAGGTTGGCCTTGGAAGGGTCCTAAAACTAGTTCGTCTTCTTTATAAAGATAAAACCCAGCCCAGTTTAAATTTTTTATAGTACCCATTATAAAACTAGAAATATTACTCATTAGAGCTAGGCTATCTCTTTCATCATCTATTTGAATTTTTATATAATTAATCAGCTCATCCATACGCTCTTGATTATTTAACTTCTCTATTCCTCTAATTTCTAATGACATTTATTCCTTCTTTCCTTTACTTAAAACTTTAATAAGTTCTTGATTTTCTTTTATAGTATCTGCTATTATATCATCCAAAAAATTATTAAAGGCATCTTGGCCAAAAGAGTCTACTAGGTAGGTTTTTAAATCGTGGATGAGTTGATAATTGTTAATCCCATTTGGATTATCAGTTACTATTACATCATAGGTTATAGCCATATTATCACTTGCATCTTCGCTATTTCTTATTTTTGTATTTACTATCTCATACTCAGCTCTCTTATACCTTATTTTTACAGGATTGCCCTCTTGTTGTAAAAATATTTTGATATTATCATTTATTTTAAAGTCCCTGTCAGCTGAGTAGGTGCTTATAAGTCCCATTATTTTTTCACTAGTATTATCATTAAAGAAAAAATCATTTAAGGCCTGCTTATCACTTGTAATTAGGCTATCTAACTCACTACCGGTACTTGCTAAAGTTTTGATATTTTCAGATACTATCTCATTTCTGGTTTTTTCTTCTTTTCTAAAGGGCAAAGTTTCTACTAAATAATAGGCTACTAGTAAAACTATAAGGTAAAAAATATATCTTTTAGTTTTATTATCTACTTTGTGTCTCATAGGCTTTCTACATATTTTTTTACATCAGGACCTACAAAAATATCACCCTCATCAGTAAAGAGTATAGGTCTTTTTACTAGCATGCCATCAGTTGCTAATAATTCATAAGCCTCATCATTGCTCATTTCTGGTAATTTATCTTTTATATTATTTCCCCTATAAATCTTACCTGAAGTATTGAAAAATCTTTTTATAGCTAGTCCTGTCTTTTCATGCCAAGATTTTATCTCTTCTGCTGTTGGATTTTCTTCTTTTATATCCCTATAATCATAGGAAATGCCTATTTCATCAAGCATTTTTTCAACACCCTTGCAGGTAGTGCATCTTTTATAGCAAATTAATTTCATATATTCCTCCTAACTTGTATTAAAATAGTGGGCAATGTTTCTACCCACTTTTTATTATTATACATTATTTATATTTTTATTATAAGCTGAATGCAAATATTGGCCCTTGCCTTTGGTTTTTTTGCCATAATCAATGGCATTAGTTGGACAGGCATGGATACATCTTAGGCAAAGCAAGCAAGAATCCTTTACCCAAACTGGTTTTCCATCTTCTATTTTTATAGCATCCACTGGGCAATCTTTTTCACATGTCCCACAAGATATACAAGCATCACTTACTTCAAATTTACTAGTTGACTTAAATTTGCCATAGGCTGATTGGACAATATTTCCTATAAATTTTGGGACTTGGGAATCTATAAAGTTTCCGTAAACTCCATTGTCTAGTCTTTTTTTGATAAGGGATATTTCATAGTTGGCTTCATCATTTATCCTAGCTATTTTTTCTTTATCATTTACATCAGAAAATAGGATAAACGTTTCTGGCATCCTAATAGCAAATGAAGCATCTAATTCCATTCCTTTTTTTATTAAAATATCTTTTACTTACTTGCTACTATAGCCAGTGGATCCCCCACAAGTCCCTATGAAAAATGTATAGGGATGCTTATCAAAATTTATTTGTAAATCGTTTAAAAATTCTTTTACGTTTAAAGGTAGACCTCCTGCATGGGATGGAGCTAGGATGCCTAACCTATCATTGTCTTCTAAATTTATTTCTTTTAAATCTTTTTGCTTATCTACAGCAATTATCATCTCGCCCTCATGGGCTATCTCATCTACAACGTGCTTAGTATTGCCCGTTGCTGAAAAATATATGAGCATATTAAATCCTTTCTATATAATAATCAATAATTTCTACAGGGTACTTTGTTTCTATTCTTACTAAGAGATTTTCTAAAATCGCTTTGGCAGTATCATTGTCATTTGAAATAGTAACAAAGCCCATGTGAGCCATATTTCTAATATCTTGACTAGAAAGCTCAGCTGATGAAATTTTTAGATTGTTTCTAGCATAATCTATAATAGATTTAACAACTTTTCTCTTATCTTTGAGGCTAAAGCTATTATCTATCCTTATTTTTATATCTAATAAATATATGTAAATACTACCGACCTAACTTTCTTTTTTCTTTTTATCTTTTATTTTCTCAATTGACCTATAAGTAAACCAGGCAAAGGGCACAGCTACTAGAGGCGCTCCTAAAAATAATATTAATATAGGAAGTCTTACTAAAACTTGCTCTAGGAGCAGCCCGCTTAAAATAATAGAAATTAATTCGAAAGGAGAACTAAGGGCTATTAGCAAAGCCTGCTTGAAATAATTTTTAAATGATAAATCAAATCTGAGTAAAGTAATAGGCATATGGCTAGTTAATATTATATATATTATTAGTAAAATTAACAAGATTAGCCCAACTATTTTGTTATTTATAAAGTTTTTGTTTATATAATAATCAAAGACTAATATAGTTCCAAAAAATAAAAGCACCCACCCTACTTGGTTGGATTTTTTAAAATTTTCTTTGTAAGATTTTTTAAATAAGTAGCTTAAAACTTCGCCATCTTCCTTATAAAATTTTTTAGAAAGGATATCTATAATTGCTATGAAAGAAGGGAAGACACCAAGTATGATGCCTCCCCTTAGTGAGTAGCAAATAAAATAGGCCTGGAGGATAAACATATCCCCCAAAAAGTTACCTATTTTTATTAGTTTGTTATCATTCATTATTCAACGGCTTTCCATCTATCATAAGCAGCTTGGTAGATTTCGATTAATCTTTCAGCCCCGATTTTATTCATAGTATCAAGGTATTCTTGCCAAGTTTGATCATTTAACTCTTTTGAGCCATTGATAAATTGAGCTTCATTTTCTTTCATATAAGTTTCAAGCTCTACAGTTATATCACTTACTTCCTCATTTTCTTCATTTGTTAGATATGTTAGTGGGAAGATAATTTCACCGTTATTTAGGATTTTTTCTTCAGTTTCTTTTTCAATAAAGTCATTAAAACTGCTATCTGTTTCTCCGCCTATTGGATCTAGAGGTACAGAGTAAGCTGGCACTGTAATTCCATAGGCTGGTGTTACATAGCCACGATATTTCTCTACATCATCAGAGTTTTTAGCAGCATCTGAATATTCTTTAATAGTTTTATCATCATTCCACACCCAGTATGAACCTTCTGGACCGTAGTATAAATAATCAAAACCATCTTTTGTATAGAAAGTATCTATCCAACGTAGGGCTGCTTCTGGTGATGGGTTATTGCTAGAAATTGCAAATGAACCACGTTTAATACCAGTTACTATTGGCATTACAGGTTCTTTTTGGTATTCGCTTGTAAGTGGGGCAAACATTGGGTCATTTATTGCTTCACTTTCATCACGGCCTGTAATAAAGTATGAATACCATTCTTGGAAAACTCCTAGTCTATCATCTTGACCCTTAGCTTGTAATTGCTCTTTTGATTGGGAAAATATTTCCTGATCAATCAGGCCATCAGCATATAGTTTATGCATAAATTCTAGATAGCCTCTAAAACCTGGATCTGTAAATGAATATGAAACCTTATCATCATTTACTTGTACGCCCCATCCTTTTAAGCCAAAAGCTGGCATAAACCAGTGGCGGATACCACCAAAGTTTACATCTGAAATTGGAATTTCATCAGCCTGACCATTGCCATTTGGGTCTTCATTTTTAAATCTAACCATCAAATCATAAAATTCATCTGTAGTCTTTGGTAATTCTTCTACACCCAGATTGTCTAGCCACTCCCCATTATACCAAACTGGCCCCATAATCCATTTTGAAGTTGGGCCTTCATTGATGTGAGGGATTGCATAAATGTGGCCATCTGTGGTTGTTATTGATTTTTTAATTTCTGGATTTTCTTCCATTAGCTTATTAAAATTTGGTGCGTATTCTGGAATTAAATCTTCTAGTGGAGTTAGAAGTCCTTGGCTACCATAATCTACTTCTGCAGCAGCATTTAAAGTGTTTGGTCCTCCAGCATAGATTACATCAGGTATTTCGCCACTTGCAAAGTCTAAATTTAATTTTGTTTTAAATTCTGATTGAGGTGGTGTTGTGATATCCATATGGATGTTAGTTTTTTCTTCATAATCTTTTATAAAGTCCATATCATTCCACTCATTGATACCTAGACCTGGGGCTATCATTGTCATAGTAATTTTTTCATCAACTATTGGATAGCCTTCTTTAGCTACTTCTACACTGGATGCTGGTGTATTATTTGCTGCATCATCTTTTGGACTATCAGCATTATTACCACAAGCAGCTAAAGATAAAGCCATAGCTGCTGTTAAAAATATTTTTTTATTCATATACTCTCCTTAACCTTTTACTGATCCTATCATTACTCCCTTTACAAAATATTTTTGTAAGAAAGGATATATTAAAATAATAGGAAGGGTTGAAACTATCATAACTCCGTATTTTATAACTTGAGCTAGTTGTTGCTGGCTATATAAAAACTTAGCCATCTCTCCTGACATGGACATATTTGGGTTTGAACTCATATCTTGGATTACCAAAATTTCTCTTAATATCATTTGTAGGGGATATTTACTCCTATCATCTATATACAATAGTGCCCCAAAATATTGGTTCCAATGGCCTATTCCATAAAATAAGGCCATTACTGCAAGGATTGGTTTTGAAAGTGGCAGTACTATTTCAAAAAATATCCTAAAAAAGCTTGCCCCATCTATTACTGCTGATTCTATAAGTTCCTCAGGGATATTAGTTTGAAAATATGTTCTTACTACAATTAAGTTATAAACTGAAACTGCTCCAGGTAAGATTAGGGCCCACATAGAATTTTTTAAACCTAAACCTGTGATAAGGATATAAGAAGGAATCAGTCCCCCACTTATAAACATAGTTACAAGGATAAATTTCATAAAGAAATTACGGCCCGGTAGCTCACGACGAGCTAGGGCATAACCAGCTGGAATGGTAAAGGCTAAGTTTACCAAAGTCCCTACTAGTGTATAAATAATTGTATTTAGATAACCATTCCAAATATCTTTATTTCTAAAAATAATCTTATAACCTTCCCAAGTAATATCCTTTGGAAATAAGAACATTCTCCCAGAGTTTACAGCATTTGGGGAGGAAATCGATGCAGAAACTATATATAAAAGCGGATACAAAACAACTATTAAAACTAAGATTACAATAAGGTGGATTATAATGTCAAAAATCCTATCTGAACTTTTCTTTTGCATAAATCCTCCTTACCATAAACCTATATCAGTTATTTTTCTAGTAATTTTATTTACACTTAAAAGCAAAATCGCATTGATTGCTGCATTAAATAATCCAACAGCTGCCGCATAAGAGTAGTTTGCATCTATCAAACCTTGCTGGTAGGTAAAGGTTGATATGACATTGCTTGCTGCAATATTTAATGGGTTTTGCATAAGTAATATTTTTTCATAACCCATGGACATAATAGAACCAAAGTTCATGATTAATAAAATAATCATAGTTGGTACTAAGGCTGGTAAATTTATATAAAGTAATCTTTGAAACCTGCTCGCCCCATCTATGGCTGCTGCCTCATGCAGTTCTGGATTTACTCCAGCTAAGGCTGACATATAAATAATGGTGGTCCAACCAGTATTTTGCCATATCCCTGATAAAACATAAATTGTTTTAAACCACTTTGGATCTTCTAAAAATGCATGGCGATTTCCACCAAAGGCTGCTATAATGTGATTAATAATCCCTGTAGATGGAGAAAGAAAAGAAACTAGCATCCCAACTATAACTACTGTTGAAATAAAGTGGGGTGCATAGGTTACTGTTTGAGCAAATTTCTTGAAAAATCCATTTTTTAATTCATTAAAAACTAAGGCAAGAATGATAGGCATCGGAAAACCTAAGATAAGCTCATAAATGCTTATACCTAGGGTATTTTTTATCAAATCTCCAAAATAATAGGAGTCAAAAAACTTTTTAAAATGTTCAAAACCAACCCATGGACTGCCAGTGATACCCAAAGAAGGCATATATTTTTTAAAGGCAATTTGCACTCCATACATAGGCCCATAGTGAAAGATTAAAAAATAAATGAGGGCTGGTAATAAAAATATATATAATTGCCAGTATCTTTTTAAGTAAAATTTGATGCGTCCACCTAGGGATAGGTCCGAAACTTTAGAAGGTAATTTATCTTTTTGCATAGATTTTTTCATAATAGCCTCCTAAAAATGACTAACATCATTAGATTTTAGTATATTTAGTCCAGTTTCCTTATCAAAAATTATTATTTTTTCTAAATCATACTTAAGTCCTATTTCATGACCTACATCAACGCTTCTTGGCGGGTTAAACCTTGCTACCGACTCATCATTACTTTGTGGACTATTAAAATATACATAAGTATCACTTCCTAGCTGCTCTACCTTATTTGCAAGAACGGTTAGGTTTTTATCCGAATCTTCTACGTCTCTATAATAAATATTTTCAGATCTGATACCTAAAACTACATCTAGAGATGATTTTTTTAAATCTAGTCTATTTTTTATAGATTCTGGTAAAGAAAATTCCTCATCCCAAAGCTTAATAAAAATATCATCATCCTTATTAGTTAGATTTGCCTGATAAAAATTCATCTGTGGTGAACCTATAAAGGCGGCTACAAAAAGATTTTTTGGATTGTGATAAAGGTTAGCTGGGGTGTCAAATTGTTCAACAACTCCTGCATTCATAACTGCTATCCTATCTCCCATAGTCATAGCTTCTGTTTGATCGTGGGTTACATATATAAAAGTAGTTTCTAGGTTTTTATGAAGGCTAACTATTTCCCCACGCATGGCTACTCTTAGTTTTGCATCTAGGTTTGAAAGTGGTTCATCAAATAAAAATACTTTTGGATCACGAACCATAGCTCGCCCTAGGGCAACCCTTTGCCTTTGGCCCCCAGAAAGAGTACCTGGTTTTTTATTTAAAACTGACTCTAGCTGAAGGATTTTAGCAACTTCATCTACTTTTTTGTATCGTTCTTCTTTTTTCACTCCAGAAACCTTTAAAGCAAAGGCAATATTATCCCTTACTGATAAGTGCGGATAAAGGGCGTAGGACTGAAACACCATGGCAATATCACGGTTTTTAGGTTCAACTAAATTTACCAGATCATCACCAATATAAAGCTTGCCATCAGAAATTTCCTCAAGACCTGCTATCATTCGAAGCGTGGTCGATTTTCCGCAGCCTGATGGACCAACTAAAACTATAAATTCTTTGTCTTTTATATCTAAATTTATATTATCAACAGCCTTGAAACCGTTTGGATAAACCTTAGAAATATTTTGTAATTTTAGATTTGACAAATTATCCCTCCTTTTCTTAATAAAAACCCCCAATAACTGTGAAGGTATCAGTTTTTGGGAGCACCCAACAAAATGAGATATATTATTTTGTTACTTATATTATATAATAAAATATTTTGCTTGTAAAACAAGGACTCAATTATCAATAACTTTATTTATAAAAACTTAATTAAGCCCCCGGGGGTAAAATTATATTTATTAATCAATATATAAGTATATTTAATCTTTTTAAATTTTGTTGTTAAATTATTTAATAAACATATAGTTTTTAAATACCTATAGAGTAATATTTTTATTTTCCAACTTTCATATAATCTCTGTCTATCTTATCTTTAATCATCCAACTAATTTTTCCATAATTAGAAAAATTTCCATAATTTGCCAGGGCCTTTTTATTGCCACAATTTATTATTTGCAGATATTTTTCTTGCGGTTTATAGGTTTTAAAATCGTTATCCCCATTTATTAGTTTTAGTAAATTTTCATAAAGAATAGGAGCTTCACGAATAGCATATACACCTGCCTTTGGCATAGCTGGATATTTTTTAATTGTTGCAACATCTCCCATTGCTAGCGTGTTTTGGCTTGCTAAAAGATTTTTACCAACTCCTAGATAATTTTGCTTAAAGGTCATAAAACCGTCAAAATTTACATTTGGCCCACTGAAACCTGAAGTAACAAAGGCATGGTCAAAGTCATGGGTATTTTTGTCTGTAAATATTTTATAGTTCTTAATCTCCATAACTCGTTCTTTTTTTATAACTCTTATGCCATTTTGGTATAAAAGTTTTTCAAATCTTTTTTTAGCCTTATCATTAAAATTTCTTAGAATATCTCTAGCTGTTATTATACTAATATCAGCCTTTGGAAAGGCTGCTTTAAAAGATAGGGCAAGTTCCACTCCAGATGCTCCCGCCCCTATAAAGGTGATTTTTGAATTTGATTTTTCCTTGTATAAGTTTACTATTCCCTCTTTTGCCTTTACTACATTTAGGATAGGTTTTACCAAGGTCACACCTTTAAAATCTGTATTAAAGTTTAATTTAGATAATGATCCTAAATTTATTGATAAATAGTCATAGCTATAAGCATTCCCTTCTGTAATTACCCTCTGCTTTTTTTTATCAATGCTGATAATTTTTTGCTCTCTATAACTTACATTTGCCATTTCGCAAAGTTTTGGAATATCAAAAGATATCTCTTCTTCTGTGTAGATACCTTCTATGTAACCTGCTAGCATACCTGAATAATACTGTCTTTTATAATCAGTTATCAAAATTACCTCATGATCTTTAATTGGATTTTTTATGAAGTTTTTAATAATGTTTATATGGCCATGACCACCACCAGCTAAAATAATTTTTTTCATACTATCTCCTGCCTTTTTGTTGATATAATCACTATACTAGAGTTTTATTCTAAATGATTATTAACTTTTTTTGATATAAATACAAAAAGTATTTGACAAAACGAAAAACACCCCCTATAATGAAATTAGAAATAAAAACGTTGATGAGAAAAGTAGCGTTGCTATAACCTACCCAGAGAGGCTAAGTTTGGTGAGATTAGTCTAGGTTAGGCAAAGTGAAAATGGCCTCTAAGTTGATTATCCGAATTTTTAAGATAATCCGTGTGCGCACGTTACAGCGATAGGGTATAAATTTGTACCTGATGAGTTATTAATTGTGAGATTGATATAAAATTAAGGTGGTAACACGAGTGACCTCGTCCTTTCTAAGGGCGGGGTCTTTTTTTATAAAAATTTTACTTTAGCGTTTTATTTCTAAATATTTTTAATAAAGGAGCTAATTATGAGCGAAAGATTTTTAACAGTAGGATCGTTACTAAGAGAAGAGGAATTATTAAAATACAAAAACGAAATAGAACACAGAGATGACATTACATATCCATTTTATGATGACATCGAAGGGTATAAGGAAGCTGAAGATAAGGCAGTAAAAAATGTAGTGGATGCCCAAATTGACCACGATTTACCTCAAATAACTGATGGTGAATATTCTAAATCCTTATGGCACCTAGACTTTGTTTGGGGTCTACATGGAGTTAAAAGATATATCGATGAAAGTGGTTACTTTTTTAGGGATAAGGATAAAGAAGAAAAATATGAAACTAGAAAAGATATCGGTATCAAATTAACTGATAAGCTTAGCGGCAAAAACCACCCATTTATTGATGATTTTAAAAGAGTAAAAGACCTTGCAGGAGATAAGGAAGTTAAACAATGTATACCTTCCCCATCACATATTTATGGAGAACTTTCCTTATTTGGCAGACTAGATGATGGCTACTATGCTGGTAAGATTGACCAATTTGAAGAAGATTTAAAAACATCTTATAAGGAATTTTTAAATGACTACAAAAAAGCTGGAGGTAAGATAATCCAATTTGATGATTGCCTATGGGAATTATTTGCAGAAGATAACCAAGATAGCCCATTTTCAGCTGACTCAACAGAAGTTGAAAAAAGAGATTTAGCTTATAAATTTATAGAAATAAATAACGATGTGATAGACTACGCCCACAAACTAGGTTTAAAAGTCTATACCCACAACTGTAGGGGTAACTACGATTCAAGATCTATGAGTGATGGATCCTATGAGTCCATAGCAGACTTATTTTTAGAAAAGCAAAACTACGATAGATTTTACCTAGAATGGGATGATGAGCGTGCAGGTTCTATAGATGCCTTAAATGCTTTCAAAAATAAGGATAATGAAATAGTTTTAGGCTTACTATCAAGTAAGACAAACACCCTAGATGATGAAAAAAGAGTAAAAGAACTTTTAGAAAAAGCTAGTGAAATCATAGATAAAGACAGACTTTATCTCTCCCACCAATGTGGTTTTGCATCCTGTGATGGAGGAAATGAATTAACTATAGAAGAACAATGGGCAAAAATTGACCAAGGTCAAAAGATAGCAGAAGAATTTTGGGGATAAAAAAAAGTGCAAGGACCTCCCCCTTGCACTTATTTTTTTAGTATAGATGGTATTCTTCGTCTCTTTGCCAAACTGGTTCTTCTATTCCTTCATCAAGTTGCCTTTGATAGTCTTTTAATACTACCTTAACATCTTTAAACAATAAGAATAAGCAGATAACGTTGATAAATACTACTATACCAACAAATACGTCGATAAAGCCCCATACGATAGATAAATCCATTTGTGTAGCTACTAAGAACATGATAAATGCTACAATTCTATAAATCCAAAGTGGGATTTTGTAGTTTTTACCAAACATTATAAGAATATTGCTTTCACCGTAGAATAAGTCAGCAATAAGTGTTGTAAAACCAAAGAAACTCATAGCAAAAAATACTAACCACCTACCTACTTGACCAAATTCTGATTGGAAGGCATCTTGTACTAAGAGGATACCATCGTGACCATTACCAGCAACACCTGTAAGTAAAATAGCAAATGCTGATAGAGTACAAATAATAATTGTAGTTACAAAAGTACCAAACATCCCTAAGAAACCTTGTTCAGCAGGGTGCTTAACATCTGCAGATGCGTGCATGATACCAGCAATACCATTACCAGCATCATTTGAAAATAAACCACGAGCAACCCCATGTCTAAATGCTTCTGTAATAGTGTGACCCGCTAGACCACCTACTATGGCTTCTGGTTTAAAAGCTCCTCTAAAAATTAATCCAAACATAGCTGGGATTTCTGTAATGTTAGTAATTATTATAAATAAAACTGCTAAAATATATAAACCAGCCATAAAAGGAACAACTTTTGATGAGAACTCAGTAAGTCTTTTTACCCCACCGATTGTAATGATAGCTGCAGCAATTGTAACAACTATGCCAGGCCAAATAGGATTTGCATTTACAACTCCTGTAAAGGCTTGCCCAATAGAGTTAGATTGCATAAACGCTATACATAAACCAACACCTAAGATATAGAAAAATGCAGTTAACACAGCAAAACCACGAGATTTTAGTCCGTATTGTACGTAATAAGCAGGACCCCCTCTATATGTACCATCTTCTAGCTTTACTCTGTACAATTGACCTAAAACGGTTTCTGCAAATGTAATAACCATTCCTAAAAGGGCAGTAATCCACATCCAAAAAATAGCTCCAGGGCCTCCCCAAACGATAGCTGTAGCTACCCCAACTAAAGATCCAGTACCAACTTGACCACCAACTGCAGTTGCAAGAGCAGCAAAACCACTGATGTTATCACCAGATTTTAAGTTTTTCTTCAAAACTCTATTAATGTTACCAGCATATTTGAATTGTGGGAAGCCTAGTCTTAGTGAATAGTAAAGACCAACAGCCAATAATATGTAACCGATAACGTTATCCCACATCCAATTGGCAACGCCGATTATATTTTGCATATAATCCTCCTCTATAATAATATTTTTTGTGCAAAAACACCCCCTTATTATATATAATCTATCAAAAAAATACAAGACATAAATAAAATTGTAATTTTTATCACTATATATTTCATAGCTTATACTATTTTATCTCATTAGTAAACTATTTAGATATATTTTATTAATAATATAAATAATTATTTTTTAGCCTATTAAAGTAATCAAGGTTTTACTAAACAAAACATATCTTATATAATGAATATGTAATATATAAGAAAGGATTAATATGAGAAATATTTTTTATAATAACTTTGAAACTGTCTATTCTACAGCTATAAAGGGTATACTGATATACATATTCTTAATTATAGCCTTAAGAATAACAGGCAAGCGTAGTTTATCAAAGTTAAATATTTTTGATTTTATAATCACCATAGCCATAGGATCAGTCTTTGCATCCGTGTTAACTACAAAAGATGTAAAGCTAGCCCAAGGTACTACTGCAATCATAGTCCTACTAGGTGGTCAATATATAATCAGTAAATGGGCCTATAAGTCTGATAAATTTGAACAAAAAATAAAGTCAGATCCTGCCCTCCTCTACTATGATGACCACTTTTTATATGAGACTATGAAGCACGAAAGAGTCACAGAAAGAGAAATCTTACAGGCAGTTAGGTCAAGTGGCATTTCCTCATTAGACAAAGTGGAAGCAGTGATTTTAGAAACCCAGGGATCTATTTCAGTTATCAGCAAATCTGATGGAGGACTAGACAGTCATATATATGACTCAGTAAAAATTGACCCCCAAGATGACATAATATAAGGAGAGAAAATGCAAGTAAATTTTAATAACGACAAAAAAGCAAATCTAGTAAAATTTGCCTACAAAAATGAATATAATAACCCATATTTTAAAGCAGATTTAGGTGAAGTTCTGCCAAATGCGGGTGATGGCACTATTCTTTTAGGCCTAGGTGAAAAAGATAAACTAGATAAAGAAAATTTTCAAAAATCAATCTATAGCTTAGCCAAAAAGGCTTTAAAGCTACAATTAACAGAACTATCATTTGAAAAAGAAAACATCGACCTAGCGAATGCTGACTTTATTAGCCAAATAATAGAAGCAGTAAGTCTAGCATCCTATAACTTTGACTACTACAAAGAAGAAAAATCTAGCAGAATAGAACATATAAACTTCCCAGAAGACTTAGATGATGAAAACTCAAATGCCATCGAAGAACAACTAACTATCCTAGACTCCCAAGCCTTCGCCCGTAATTTAGTAAACCTACGCTCAAATGACATCTACCCAGAAAGTCTAGCCCAAGCTACTAAAGAAAGGCTAACAAGGGGTGTAGAAGTTAAAATCTATGATGAAAAACAAATCAAAGACCTAGGACTTACTGCATATCTTGAAGTAGGAAAAGGCTCAGACAACCCACCTAGATTTATTGTTATGGAATACTTAAACGGAGATAAAGATCAAAAACCATTAGTATTTGTAGGTAAGGGTATCACCTATGATTCAGGCGGTTATTCTATAAAATCATCCGATGGTATGAAAACAATGAATGCTGACATGGGTGGAGCAGGAACAGTAATCGGTGCCCTAGATGCTATCTCATCTAACGAACTAAAGGTAAATGTTGTAGGAATAATAGCAGCTTGTGAAAATAGTATTTCAGGTAGATCTTACAAACCTGGCGATGTTATAAGAGCTAGAAATGGTCTAACAATAGAAGTAGATAACACAGATGCAGAAGGTAGAATAACCCTTGCAGATGCAGTTAACTACGGGGTTACAGAATACGATCCAGAATTTATAATAGACCTTGCAACACTAACAGGCGCATGCCTAGTAGCCCTTGCTGAAACCTACACAGGAGCTGTTACAAATGACCAAGAAACATTTGAAAAAGTGCTAGCAGCAGCCAATGAAGCAGACGAAAAAATCTGGCAACTGCCAAATGATGATACAATAAGAAAGTATAACGAATCTGAAGTTGCAGATGTTAAAAATTCAGGTGGTAGACTAGGCGGTACAATTACAGCCGGTCAATTTATAGAAAATTTCATAGAAGAAAAACCATGGGTCCACCTAGATATAGCAGGCACAGCCTACCTATCAAAATCCCAAGGCCTATACGAAAAAGGTGCAACAGGTGTCCATGTAAAAACCCTTTATAATTTAGCAAAATCTTATAGTAAATAAATATGGACATAGAAAAAGCTACCAATAATGGTAGCTTTTTTTGCTAAATATACTTATTTTTATTACCAAGACGGTACTTATTCAGCTTTAGATAGTTCGTCTTCTGACATCCATTTGTGATTTTCGATCTCTTCCCCAGATTCTGTATCTGTGTAAGTAACCATATACATATTAGTCTTTTCAGCTGAATCAACAGTTGCAGTTGCACCTTTCATACCTGGCATATGAGAATCTTCTAAAACTACCTCATCACCTGCTTGGTATGGTTCATCTTGGGCATTTTCTAATTCTTCATGCACTACCCATTTGTGGTTAGCTACGGTTTCTCCTGTTTCAGTATCATCATAGGTTACTTCATAAGCAGTAGTATCAAATACGCCTACCACTGTACCCTTAGCACCTTTCATACCTGGCATATGGTCATTTTCAATAACAACTTCGCTACCTACTGGGTAAGCTGGATTTTCTGCTTCTTTCATTCCTTCTGGAACCTCACCAGATTCATCATGCACCATATCTCCGTGGCCACCTTCATTTGACGTTTCTTTTTCTTCCGCTTCGTTAGTGTCTTGTGTTGTCTCGGTATCAGTAGTTTCCTCTGTTGTAGTTGTTGGTTCAGTTGATTCTGTCTGTCCGTTATCATCCGCTGTACCACAAGCTCCTAGCAATAATGCAGATGATAGTAAAACAGCTCCTAATTTCTTTTTATTATCTTTCATACTCTTCCTCCTCTTTCAAATATTACTTTATTCTTACACTCCCGATTGTCAATTATCATAATTAAATTAAAAATCATTTAATTAAATTTGATAATCCCCTCCTTAGCTCATTGTAACATAAGTACAATCTAGGATATAATATACTCTTACCCTAATAAACAGACTTACTATCAATGTATAAGTTTGTTACGCAACATATGATACTTATGTCCATGTGAAGGCAGCTTATAATCTTACAAAATATATAGTAAGCAGGTATAAAATAATAATCAAGCTTTAATCTCAATAAAGCTTGTTTATATTAGTTAAGCATAATTTATTATATTATTAATGAATATGTTTAAATCTTGATTCGAAAAATTTTCACCTTCAAATACTTCATTACATATTCTAACGATATTTTGATATATATCATTGCTAAAATCATATTCAATTTTTTTTAAATTCTCATTTATAGTAATTTTATACTCTTTTAATTCCTTATCTAAGTATTGCATATCATTATATTGACTAAATTCTCTAAAGGTTGATATAGCCCATAATAATTCTCCAACTTCATAGATTATATCTAAATTATTAGTTTGCTTATAATATACTTTATATTTATTATTAAAGGAATCCATAATTTTTTCAGTCACCTCTATAGGAAATAATATAGCAGTTTCTTCATCAGAAATTATCTCTATACCTTCAACTTCATTTTTTATATTTTCAAGTAATTTTCTTGTTACTTTATATCCTAAATTAAATATATTATTTTCTTTAGTATTAAATAAAATTATTAAATAATCATAATCAGTTTCTAAAAAATTTATACTTTTGTATAAAATATTTAACATTCTAGACACATCTGTCGGATCAACACCTGATACAATAATAGGATATGAACTTAGAATCTTATCATCAATATCTTTTTTTGGGAATATAATATTAAATTCTAAAGACAAATTTATTAAACTATTTTTAGCATTCATCAGCTTCTCTTCATATTTTTTGCTATACCATTTATTAACTTGAAATTTATTAAAGTACTTGTCTGGATTGTGAGTTTGATAATAGTAGCAACAATCTACAAACTTATTAAACTTTTCTTCTTCATCTATACATACTAGTGAATGTTCTTCAATTAATACTTCATTATTTAAGCTAATATTATTAAAATAGGTTTGCATATCTTTTAGTTTAGATTTTATATATTTTAAATTGATAAAAAATAAATTCGTATTTCTTTCCTCTTTATTTAAAAAACCTTCGAAAAAATTTATTAAATTTTTAAATTTTAAGAAATAATCACTTTCTATACCAGCAAATCCTTCTGGTAAACTCTCCTTATTTACAAATGGTCTATTTTGAAAAGGATATCTATATTCTTTAGAAATTCTATTACAAAGGCTTTTCTCTAAATCATTAATTCTATTTAGTTCATTAATTCTTTTTTTAGAAAGTATCTTATACATCAATTTAGTGTAAAGATCTATCAAATATACAATATCTTTTCTTATATTATGCCAATAAACCATCCACTCTTTAATACTTTTAGCTTCATAATTGCTTAAAATTGTATCTTTCCATAATGAATTTAACTCTCTATTAAACCTTGTAATTAAATTTTTAACAGGCATATGCTTAATAGAATCATCATATTTAGTTAGGTTTGGAAGAATATCTATACTTGGTTTGACACTTTCAGCACAATAAGTATCAAATATAGGAAGAGTCTTACATATTATTTCCAATCTTTTAACACTTTCCTCATTTCCACCTATTTGATTACTAGATAAAAGTAAATATCTTACGTGAATACTGTTGTCTATTTCTTTTTTATAAATTTCAAGGGATTTTGTCCTATCTCTTAAAAAAGTCAGTACCACTTCCAGATTTTTATTAACAAAAGATAAATAACTTTCTTTGTTTCCCATCCACGATACATACATTATATCTGAAATAGCTTCTATACTATAGTTGTCGATATTACTCCACAACTCTTCAAGAGAAATATTTTGAGAAAGATTAAAAACAGGATCAATTCTAAATAGCCAGTACATAATCGTTGAGAATGAATCTAAATCTATTGTAAAAAGGTCATTTTTCTTAGTATAAAAAAATTCAAATATACATTTTGATAGCAAATAAATGTCAGTATTCTCTATCTCAATATTAGTAGCACTATCTCTTAATTTTATGAGATTATCTATGTTGCTTTCGCTTCCAGGCATTATTTTCTTCAATTCATTAAGGGTATCTTCAGATTTATCTATCTCATTAAATTTAGAAAATGGAGTTAATTCAAAATTTAATAATTCAAGGCCACCAATCTCGTTAGCATCGTCAAATATATTTTTATTGTATTTATAATACTTCATTACACTTCCGGAAAATATTCCCTTTAATGCATCCACATACGAAGATAAATTATTCTCATCCCATATTTTATGTACCAAATCAGTGTAAAATTTATAACTTGTCTCAATTTCATAGGTTAAAGAGTAATAATATTTAGATTTATATGATTCATCTATAAGATTTACAATTTCCAAAGCTGTATTCTCTAATGAGTAGTATTTATGTAACTTATCAACTATATGTTGCGATCTTACAGGATGCAGGCCTTCTACATAAATATCATCTGTTTTTATTCTGATTAAATACTCGTTTTCTAAACTCTCAAGAATTGAACCTAAATCCGTATTTCCTTCTCTCAATGTCTCTAGTAGTTTTTTAGATGAAAGCCTAACACCGCATTTATCAGCAAAGCATACCTTACGTAAAATATCACCTTTTATAGCGCCATCATCTTCTTTAAGTAATTCTGAAATTTGTGTGTCTATCCTTTGGGATAGCATTTCACCGTGAGTTAGCAAATATACGTATTCAATTAAAAGCTTTTTAGTTTCAATGATTTTATATGAATCTTCCCAATTATCTATAGATTCGTGGAGCATGCTATTTTGATCAAGTACATTATAAATATTACAAGCCTCTTCAGAACTTAAATATAAATCTACAATATTTAATAACTTTATATTACTTAAGTCTCCACTATATCTGTACCAATCATCTTCCCTTGTTGTAATTATAATTTTATATTGATAGTTCTCTTCCTGAAGAATTTGAGCTAATCTATTCCATTCCTTTAACTGGACATCTAAGTTATCTAAAATTATTAGCGGTTTTTCCCCAAACTTAACTCTGACTTTAAAGTAATCTAATATATTAAATAATTCTTTAGAATCATTACACCACATAATTTGATAAGGAGTATAACTTTCTGATAATTTATAAGCTACTTGATAGGCTAAAGTTGTTTTTCCTTGTCCACTAGAGGCTTTAATTACAGTAACTCTATTATCCTCAATGGATTCTATTATCTGGTTCTCCAGCGATTCTCTATTGACAGGAAGTTTATTAATAATATCAGATATATTAGGTTTCTTACCCTCATAATAGCTATTATCTTTACTTTTATAATCGTTATTTATAAAGTTCATTCTATTTATAAATTTAGCAGCAGTATTATTTGAACCCTTTTCAATTTCTCTTTGAGTATTCGACATAATTGATATTATGTCTTTATCATTTATAATTTCTCTATTTTTCATTTTCATAAGGCAGAGGCTTGATAAAGCATTTATATATAAACTAGTATTATCTGTTGTAATTTTTAATTTTTCAATTAATAGTTTTTCAATATTTCTTTCTAATTTCTCTCCCGATACTCTTTTAAATCTTAATTTTGAGATAAAATCATTATAGTTAAAATTATCCCAGTTCCAGCTATCATTTTCCATCTTAATATTTTTTATTGTTTTTTTCCAATAATTATTAGATTTATCATCTAATTTATCATTGATAATATTTTCTAAATGTCCCTTACTAACTTCAAAGTCATATACTAACATAAAGTTCCTATTATTATCATTTAAATAAATTTCTAAAAAGTTTTTTAGAATATCTTTAAGAAAACTAGCATTTTGTTTTATATCTGAATACTTTATTTGAATGTGTGTAAATACGTCATAATTAGATTTTTCAATACTTTCAATTTTATCTATATCTTCTATTCCTTCTAACTTATAAGTATTTCCTTTATTTAATTCAGATAAGATTAAATAGCAAGAGTACCATAACTGATAGATATATCCAGTTAAAGCAACTTGCCCACCTTTCCTAGCATCTTCTATTAATTTAATATTTTCTTTTTTAGTCAAGCATCCTCCTTTTAGCATTAATTTATAATTACTTACTCAAAATAAGGCCTAATCTTCTGGTTTATAAACTTATGGGTATCTTTCCTAAGCATAGATTTAAATTTTAATAAACTTAAATTTTCACCACTTGTTTCATTGTATAGGTCTTTATCGGCGTTTTTGATTAGCTTATCTTCTCCTAGTGGCTTTTTGACTTCTTTTTTGTCTATTGGATAATTTGCTATTAGAAATTCTAGGTCTTCTTTGTTTACCTTATAGTTATCTGCAAATTCGTCTATATTGGCTTGGATTATGGTGTTAAATTTGTCTTTGGCTACTTCATCTATGATAGCATTTTGGTATTTGTCTGGGTTTTGGTCTATTTCTTCTATAATTTGGCGATACACCTCTCCCTTGGCTGGGTTTTGTTTGATCAGCTCTGCTAGAGTTTTTTCAATCTCATCATCATTTTTATGACTTATATCTCCCCTGCTATTGGCTTTTTCTTGGATGAGGCTGGTTAGATAGGAATAGTCTATGATGTTGGTGCTAATAGAAATAGGTTGGTAGTTGATATCTAATAGGTCAAGTTCATCATCTGCTTGGTCGACATCAGGGCCTATAAGTGCTTTTACATATTCATAGTATTCCATGTATTCTTTTAGATGGTCCTCATCAATTATATTTTTAAAATAATCTTCTTCATCAGTATAGTCACTATAAACCATGATAGCTGCATTGGCTTTATCAAATTTTTGAAAGACTTTTAAAAACTCTTTCATGCTCTCATAACCTAATTCTAGTTCAGGATCAGCTACTATTTGAAATTGCAATAAGGCGTCTGCTGCATCTTCAAACCTGCGTTTGGCTTCTTTATAATCAGGTGCAGTTACAAAATTACCCCCACCATTAGAGTATAAGCTAAAGGCATCTCTAATAGCATCTTTAAAGGCAAAAGGAGTTCTAAATGTGACTATCTGCCCATAAGTTTTTCTATCATCAAAAAGCCTATTTGTCCTAGAAAAAGCTTGGATAAGTCCCTGTGGAGTCATAGGTGGCCTATCTATAAAAAGCAAGCTCAAGCTTGGCGCATCAAAACCTGTCAAAAGTCTATCTACTACTATAACTATATCAACCTGCTCGCTTCTTAGTTTATATTTATTTTTCTTACGGGCTAGTCTATCATTGAGATTGCGGTTGTAGGCTCCTATGGTTTCTAGAGAAAAATTTGTATCAAACTCAACATTGTAATCAGCTAGGGCCTCCATCATTTTTTCCTTATTTTGTGGAGTCATTTCTTGGTTTTCTGAAATAGAATAAGTAATGGCCACTTTTGGAAAGTCTGCTTGCATTTTTCTAATCCTATCAGAGATTTTGACCTCACTTTGATTATTTTTAACCTTTTTAAAAAGTTCATAATATTTTTGGGCATCTTTTATAGATGATGTAGTAAGTATGGCTCCATAGGACTTGCCCGGGTCCCTATCTAGGGCAAATTTTAAAGCCATGTTGTTGATAATATCATCTATTACTTTTAGCTTATAGGCATCACTTGCAAAATATTCGCTAGGTATATATTTTTCTAGATCTTTCGGTTCCATTTTATAAGCGTTTTGTTCTGGGAAGTGCTCGTCTACTATTTGATAGGCTTGGTCAGTTGTTATCATCTGCTTATTTTCCACTTGAAAACCAAGCACAGCCTTATCTCCTATGGCCTCTTTGATAGTATATTCATGGAGTCTTTGGCCAAATTGTTCTTCTGTTGTTTGTGGCAAATCTCCGATAGCCTGCTTTTTATTTTCTACAAAGATAGGCGTACCTGTAAAACCATACCAAAGTGAATTTATGAAAAATTTCTTTAATATATCTTGCTGTTCTGGGGAAATGGCCCTGTGGCACTCATCTACTACAAAGGCCACTTCTAATTGTTTTAGTTTTGCTAGCTGGCTATCAGTCAGCCTATTTTCTCCCTTGCCAATTAGATAATTTAATTTTTGCACAGTAGTAACCACTACTGACCTATCGTTTGACAGTAAATGTTTTTTAAGGCCCCCTACATTGTCAGTTGACTCTATATCTACCGTATCATTTTGGGCATAGGATAAAAATGAATTTGTAGTCTGCTGGTCTAGGTCTACCCTATCTACCAAAAATATAGTTTTTTGAATACGGGGTATCTGATATAGGTTGCGGCTGGCCTTATAAGAAGTCAAAGTCTTACCAGATCCAGTAGTATGCCAAATATATCCTGACTCGTGCCTGCTTGCTGCTGCTTGCAAGGCTTTTATAGCGTGGATTTGGTAGGGTCTTAGGATAATGATATTTTTGCTAGCATCATCTAGGATACTATAAAAAGAAATCAGCTGGTGGGCTTGGGGAATGGATAAGACCTCTGTCGCAAAGTCAAACAAGTCATCTACCGGCTCGTTTTTGCTATTATTCCAGCGGGTTAGAAATTGTTTTTTGCGTTCTATATCATTGCTAGCGGCTATATATCTTGTAGTATGGCCATTTGATATAACAAAAGTTTGCAATAAGGAAAACAATCCGCGGTACTTATCACTAGCCACATAGCGGACTATCTGGTTAAAGGCATCCATGTGGTTTACATTTCTTTTTTTAAGCTCTATTTGTATCAAAGGCAGGCCGTTAAATAAAAGGGTCACATCAAAACGGGCATTTTGGTCCAAGTGATTGGTCTTTGGTGCTTGAAATTGATTTATAACTTGGTAGACACTAGACCCACCGGCTACGTCTTGGCGTTTAAAAACTGTTAGCATCACCATGCCAAGGGACGCATCTTCCCTTTGCAAGGGCACTTTTGCTATGCCGTTTTCCCCAACCAAAAATTTGCCTGCATCATAAAAGGAGGTAAATTCCATTTGTCCTTGAATTTGGCGAAACTCAGCATCAGTTAGGGGCTGGTCCTCTAGGACATCTTTATTATTTATCTCAAGTATCTTTCTAAAGTTGGCCCACAAGTCAGCATGGGTTTTGATACTTGGCTCATAGGTCCACTGGCTCTTGCCCTCACACAATCTTTTTATCAAAGCATCTTCTAATATTTGTTCATCATCAAACTTTATCTCAACCATAGGCCCTCCTATACAAACATCTTTTGGAGTAGAGATTTTTTCATCATCTTATAGGCATCTAGTAATTTTTCTTCTCTGGCAATCTTTTCGTCTAAGTTTTTTAAAAAATTAGATATTTTTATTTCTTCTTCTATATTATTTGGAATTTTAATTATTATTTCTGACATTACATTGTTCATTAATTTAGGATTACCTACTTTAGAAACATGTTTATAAGCAATACTATTTAATATTTCAGCAACTGCTTTATTAGCGTGTTCATTTTCAGATAATAATACACCACAAACGTTTGTAGCATAAAATCTTCCATTTCTTAAATTTACATTACCAGCATTCGCACCATCAGTTGTCCAAGTTATTGCAGTATCAAATAAATAATCATTATAGTAACCCATCAAACCATTATTTGTGGTTTGTGATGAATACACTGGGTATGAGAATATTTCTGTTTTTTCTTCAGAGGTCTTCTCTCTAGATAAAACATTACCTCTTGTTATTTTAAATATATCTTTAACTTTAACAGTCTGCCAACTACCAGAAAAACCTTCAAATCTAAATTCAGGAACAAGGGAATCTTTTTTAGGGAGCATTTTTTGTAGCATAGACTTTTTAAAAGCAATGCTTTGGTCTAGGAGCTTTTCTTGATTTTCAATCAGCTGGTCAATTTTACTAAACAAGTCCCCTATTTTTTCTTGTTCATAATTATCACATATATATATTGATTTATTTTTTACTATTTCAGAATTTAGATTTACCTGACTTCCAGGTTGACCATATCTACTCCACATTAATTGATTATTATCTAACCATTGATACATAAATTCTTTATTAAAGTCAGGTTCTTCAAAAATTAAAAAACCATCGTGTACACCTGTACTAATATAATTTACAACAGGTTTTCCAACTGAAGCTGCAATGCTTAAAATTAAATGAGGTGATTTATACACTCTTGTTTTTTTCTGTCCTTCAACTGATAAATGTTGTTCAAGATGATATATTCTTCCATTTTGTTCAGTTACATCTGCAATCCTTAGCCAGCCTACTTCTGAATTTTCATCAAACCATTTTGGATTAGCTATAGGTCGTGGACTAGAACCACGAACTATATTTGAAATATCCTTAAGTCTCTTCTCTTCCCACTCCCCAGCAAAACCAGCAAATCTTAGCTCTGGTACCTTAGTCATTGTTATCACCTAGGATTTGTAAAAATGTTTCTAGTTCCTTGGCTGCCTCATCAGTATTTGCCATTAGATCTTTCATATCCTTATAGATTTCATGGCTTAGTCTTTTCTTTTCTTTTTCTATTTCTTGGATATTTTTTGAGACTTCTCCTAGGTCTATGGGTTCTTCTTCCTCAAAGGTGTCTACATAGCGGGGGATGTTTAGGTTGTAGTTATTTTCCTTTATCTCATCAAAGCTTGCTTGGTGGGCAAATTTGTCTATGTCTTCTTTTGTCTGGTAGGCTTTGATAATTTTTTCTATATTTTCATCCGTCAGTTCGTTTTTGTTGCCTTTTTTGACAAAGTCTTCACTGGCATCTATAAAATATACTGAACGGTCGGTCTTGTCTTTTTTAAGGATTAGTAGGCTAACTGGGATACCTGTTGAGTAAAATAGGTTTGGTGCAAGGCCTATAACTGCATCAAATAATCCTTTTTCTAGGAGGATTTTCCTGATTTTTTCTTCCCTGCCTCCCCTAAACAAAACTCCATGTGGTAGTAAGATCGCCATGGTTCCTGAGTTTTTTAGATGATAGAGTCCATGGAGCAAGAATGCAAAGTCTGCCTTTGATTTTGGTGGCAATACTCCAAAATCTGCAAAACGTGGATCATCTAAAAACCCATCTGTGGCATCCCATTTTGCGCTATAAGGTGGATTCATCACTACTCCATCAAAGTTGGTTGGCTCATCTACTGGCCAGTCGTCTGATAAAGTATTGCCTTGGTTTAGAGATTGGTATTCTAATGGCACTCCGTGGAGGATCATATTCATACGGGCAAGGTTGTAGGTAGAGTTATTTAGCTCTTGGCCAAAATATCTTATCCTAGATGGCTCATTGGAAAAGTTTTTGGGATTTAAAAGCAAGGACCCAGATCCCATGGTTGGGTCATAGACTGTGTAGCCTTTGACATCTTCTTTGCCATCCATAACTATCATGGCCATTAGCTTGCTGACTTCTTGAGGTGTATAAAATTCGCCAGCTTTTTTGCCTGATTCGCTGGCAAAGTTAGATATCATATATTCGTAGGCATCTCCTAGGACATCTCCAGAGTATTCTGCAAGATTTATGCCTGATATTTGTTTCATAACATTAGCTATTCTTTTGTTTTTATCTTGCAAAGACTTGCCAAGTCTATTTGAGTAGAGGTCGACATCATCAAAAAGTCCTGCAAAGTTTTCATCTGATCTTTCTATATCATTGAAGGCTTGTTTTAGATTATCTAGCTGAAAAGTCCCCTCATTTATTTCCTTGATTAGATTTGTAAAAGTATACTCTGCTTTGATAATAAATCCATCTTGGTATTTGAGTTCTTCTAAGAGCAAATCAGCATCTTCTGTTTGTAGATAATCCTCATAGGCTACTTGGATTTGCTCTAAATCTTCTGTCTCTAGCTCTAATAAGTTTGCTATCTTTTTTAGTTGTTTGTCTGATAAGTATTTATAAAAAATGATTCCTAGTAGATAATTTTTGTACTCATTGGCATCCATAAAGTTACGCAAATCATCTGAAGCGGACCATAGTTTTTGGTATAAGTTGTTTGTTGTTTCCATTGTCATCTCCTTATCTATATATTATAACATAGGCTCTATATCTATTTGATTGACTTCTTAGTATAGCATTTATAATTTTCCAATATAGGCTCTTGCTAATAGCTCAACAATTTCTAAATTTATTTTCTTACTATATTCCCATCTATCTAAGTCTCTAATTAAAAGTAGGCATAAAAGAACTATCGTTTTCAGCTCAGAAAGTAAACACTGAATAACTTAATAATACTTTAGCTAGTAATTTATTATATATATCTTGAAATTAAAAAACCCCTAAATCCATATTAGATTTTGGGGTTAAGTCAAGAAGAACTTGCCACATTTTCAATTTTTTCATCTAGACCTATGCTTCTTAAAGATTGGTGTTTGCTTGCTTCTTTAATAAATCTATTGTAAGTATCCTTGAAATTATAGATTTATTTTTCACTTATTATTTCTTTGGCCATTTCTCTCATTTCTTTTGTCCATCCAAAAATTCCTCCTGTATGGATAAATAAATGATTGCCATTTTTATCGAACTTGTTTTCAATATTAGAAATAAATCCTTCAAATGCTTTTCCTGTGTAACATGGATCAAATAATATGCCAGTTTTTCTTGCTATATCTAGATAAAATTCAATATCTTCTTTTCTATATTTAGCATAGCCCGGACCTATAAACTTGTCATTTATATAGATTTTTGAAGTATCAATTTCCTCTTCACTGTCCTTTAAAATTTCGCTTACTTTTTTTATAAAAAATTCTTCGCTATTATTAACAGATATGCCATGGATTTGCTTTTTTCCAGCTGATAATTTTTCATTGGCATGATAAATACCTGCATATGTTCCAGCTGAACCAATTGCAAAAGTAATAGTATCGAACTTTATATTATTTTCATTTTCGTAAGATAAAATTTCTTTGTATTGATCAAAGTATCCTCTTGATCCTATATAATTGGATCCTCCCATAGGAATTATATATGGTTTTTTTCCTATGTCATAAAGCTTGGTTTCAATTTCCTCTATTGAATCTTTTACATTGTTTGTAAAAATAATTTTTGCTCCAAAGGCCTTATCCAAAAATAAATTGCCTTCAAATTCTTTTTCCTCACCTTCAAGTACTAAATAACAATCTAGTCCATACATGGCAGAAACTGCAGCAGTAGCCCTGGCATGATTTGATTGAACTCCTCCACTTGTAATCAAAACATCACATTCTTTATCAATGGCATCATATACCAAATATTCCAATTTTCTAATTTTGTTTCCCGAAACTTCTAAACCAGAAAAATCATCTCTTTTTATATAAATATTTGTTCCATAATAATCAGACAAGCTATCTATCTTATAAACTGGTGTCGGAAAGTTTCCTATTTTCAATTTATTCATTTTTTAATCCACCTTTTTCTATCCAATCTTTTCCTTGAACATAAGTCAATATTCTATTGCAAATTTGTTTTTTGAGTTTTAAACTTTGGTAGAATCCTTATATTTGCATAACTAGTTGCCTCTATCACAATTATATGACTCGACCTCCCCTAGGAGTATCTCTCAGACATACCAAAAGGGCTAGGAGATTTTATTGCTAGCCCTTTTAAATCGCAAGTCTTCAAATATTATTTTTCTATAATTTCAATCTTATATCCATCTGGATCTGTTACGAAAAAGTACTTGTCTGAATTGTCACTTAGACCTCTTAGTTCTGTAACTTCATATCCTTTTTTGCTTAACTCTTCCATAAAGGATTTAATATCTGGGTTAGATAATGCTATATGTCCGTAGCCATCTCCTAGCTTATAATCTTCTTCTTGGTCGTAATTATAGGTTAATTCCAATTCATAATCGCCAGATTCTGGAAGTTTTAGGTATACAAGGTCAAATTTTTTGTCTGGAAATTCCTTCCTTCTACTTTCAACAAAGCCCAACTCTTCTGTATAAAACTTATAGGATTTATCAAGGTCCTTAACTCTAATCATTGTGTGTAAAAATTTCATATAGCCTCCTAATTTATTTATAGCCAAAAGGGATTTTATTATTCACTTAGCTTATTTAAAATCTGTAATATCTTTTACATCTAGTCTAGTAGACTTATGACCAGCATGGTCTGCTTTACCAATTGCAATTATCATTACAGGGACGTATCTATCTGGATCAAGGCCAAAGGCTTCTGCTAATTGGTCTTTTTCAAAACCTCCGATAGGATTGGTATCATAGCCGTGAGCTCTGGCTACTAGCATCAACTGCATGGCCATGAGACTTGAGTCTATTTTTACGATATCATTCATCTTTTCTTTGCTAAAGGATTTATATACTTGATTGAAACGTTCCACTGATTTATTTTTATCATTTTCATTCATATACCCAGCCTCTACTGCCTGGCTATAGATTTCATCAGTCTTTTCATAGCATTCCATATCACCAAATATTAAAATCATAGCTGAAGAGCTATCATTTTGTTTGGTATTAAATTTGATGATAGGGCGTAATTTGTCCTTGCCTTCATCTGATTCTACTATGACAAATCTCCACGGTTGTAGATTTACTGAAGATGGTGCCTTGGTCGCTTCTTCTAAAATTTGAATCATTTCTTCTCTATCTATCTTATAGTTTTTATCAAACTCTTTTACTGAATGTCTATTAAAAACTACATCTTTAAAATCATTGTTTTTCACTATAAAACTCCTCTATATAAAACTAAGAAAAACCTTATTAAACTTTTTATATACTACATTTTTTTAGATAAGTGGTTTTACTTCCTTTTCTATCCATTTTGAGTCTTTAAAAACAGCTCTACCTACACCTACTAGGTCACATACATCACGGTTTAAAATTTCTTCTATATCTTTGCCTGTTTTTACCCCACCTGTAAGTATTACTGGTACATCCACCGCATCGTAAATAGGTTTTGATAGATAATCAAAAAATCCAACATATTGGTTATCGGTAAAGTACATGCACATACCGCCAGAAATATCTAGGACATCGATACCTGCTTTTTCAAAGGCTTTTGCTGCATAAACTGAGTCTTCTTTAGTAAGTCCCCCATCCAAATTATCTCCTGCACCTAGCCTTAAAAAGATTGGATAATTTTCTCCAACTTTTTTTCTAACTTTTTTGATAATTTCTAGGTGGATTTTGATTCTGCCATCTATATCTTTACCGTATTCATCGCTTCTTTTGTTGGTAAGGGGTGATAGGAATTGGTCTAGGAAATATCCATGAGCTGAGTGGATCTCAACTCCATCAAATCCTGCTTTTTTGACTCTAAGAGCAGCATCAGCAAACTTATCTTCTATTTCTTTTATCTGTTCAATCGTAAGTTCTCTTGGCAGCTCTGCGTCTTTTCTTGAAGGATTTTTAACACTAGATGGAGCTAGTGGACTCTCTCCTATGACATCTTCACTTGCAGAACTACCTGCATGAGATATTTGCACTACTGCATTGGAACCATTATCCTTAATTGTTTTTGCAAGTTTTTTTAGGCCATCAATAGAAGAATCATCTGCTATGGACATTTGATTGTGGCTTGCCTTTCCAAGAGGATCTATATAATTATGTTCTACAATTACTGTTGAAAAATTTTTATCTTTGGTTTTTTCATTATAGTAATCAAGTATATCTTGAGACACATGACCTCTAGCATCCGCCTTGGCTGTAGCCATAGGTGGCATAATAATTCTATTTTTAAAGTCTATATCTTTTGCTTCTAATTTTACAAATAATTTCATAAAAACCTCCACTTATATTTGTCAGTTTAGTCAATACTGTCTTTAGAAGATAAATATTGTTTACACCTAAAAATCGCAGGATGACTCGCTGCGATTTTTATATCATATAGCTATAATAATTTAGATATATAGTCCATTCTTCTTTAAATCTTTTACAAGTTTTCTAGCCACTGCCCTGCCCGAAAATGGGTTTTGTCCGGTGATTAGTCTGCCACATTTTACTGCATTTGGTGTATATGGTAGAGTTTTTAAGAAGTTTGATCCGCGTATTTTGGCTTCTTGTTCGGCACTATATGGTACTTTTTCTTTTTTCCCGCCTAGAGTTTCTTCTTCATCGGTAAATCCTGTTATATATCTGCCATCTAATAAGTAATTTTCATTTCTATCTTTTATATTTAATAGTCCTACTACACCATGGCATACTGAGCATATATATCCGCCGTTATTATAAATGGTTTCTGCTATTTCTATAAGCTCACGATTTTTTGGAAAGTCCCACAGCACGCCATGTCCTCCAGTATAGTAAATTGCAAGATATTCTTCTGGATTTATATCTGCTGGTTTTAGAGAATTTTTGATAGCTCTATTTTTAAAGTCTAGGGAGTTTAAAATAGCATAATCTTTCTTGCTGGCGTATGGCTTTTTCATTGACCTAGGATCTAGGGGTACTTGTCCCCCCTTTGGACTAACATAGTCTACTTTTATCCCGTTTCGGTTTACTTTATCTACAAATTCTGTAGCTTCTGCTAGCCACAGGCCTGTTTTTTCGCTGTCATTTCCGTAATGATCAGTATTTGTCATTACTACTAATATTTTCTTATCCATTATTTACCTCGTTTCATCATATTTAAATATTTACCCAATATTTTAGGTAAATAAAAAACCGCAAGCTTAGCTTTACGGTTTTTCTTTAAATATAGTTGATTTTTGTAAATAATCGTAAGGATATTTTTCCAAAAGTATTGCTAAAAAAGCTAGTACTTCTTCTTTTGCGATTATATCATTTTGGTAGTGGTCTATGAGTGATAGAAACTTTTCTTTTTCTGCTGGACTAGCATCATCTTTAAAGTAGCCCCAGATGTGCTGGTAAGCATTTACCACATCTTTTTTATTTTCTGCTAAGGCTATAGCCCCATCTATTAGCTTTTTTACATTTACTACTTGCGGGTCTTCCCCTTTTAAATAGTCTCTTATGGATAAATAATACTTATGAGACTTGGATAAGACCAGATACTTGTTTCTTGCCCAGAGTTCTTCTGCTTTTTTTCTTTCTTCTTTACTCATTTGCAACTACTCTTATAAAATCTTATAATTGGCTGTTGTTAATGATATCTTTAAGTGTTTTTACAGAGTGATCTAATTTTTCTTTTTCTTCATCTGAAAGTGGAACTTCGATGATTTGTTTTGCACCTGTTTTACCAATTACTGTTGGTACACCAACATAGATATCGTTTTGTCCGTAGTGGCCATCTAGATATGATGATGTTAGGTAAACTGCGTTTTCGTCATTTAGGATAGCTCTTACGATAGATGTAAGTGCTGTACCAATTCCGTAGAATGTAGCTCCTTTTCTGTTGATGATTTCATAAGCTGCATTTACAGTTTGGTCGAATGCTTTATCTAAAGCTTCTTGTGTTACATTTGGATGTGTGCTTTTCCATTCTTCAATGCTAAGTCCACCAACATTGGCATTTGACCATACTGGGAATTCTGTATCTCCGTGTTCTCCCATGATGTAAGCACTTACAGATCTATAATCAACGTCTAATAAATTACCAATTTGTTTTTGGAATCTTGATGTATCAAGTGTTGTACCAGATCCAATTACTTTGTGAGCTGGGAAACCTGAGAATTTCATTGTAGCATATGTTGTAATGTCTACTGGGTTTGAAGCAATTACAAAAATTCCATCAAATCCACTTTCTACAACTTTACCAATCATGTCTTTAAAGATTGCAAGGTTTTTATCTACTAATTGTAGACGTGTTTCACCTGGTTTTTGTGGAATACCAGCTGTGATTACTACAACTTCTGCATCAGAACAGTCTGAGTAATCAGCCTTGTAAACTTTTTTTGGATATGTGAAGCTTAGAGCATCTGTAAGGTCTAATACATCACCTTCTACTCTTTCTTCGTTAATATCTATAATTCCTAATTCACGGCCTACTCCCAATAATGATGAAGAATAAGCAAATGATGATCCTACTGCACCATCACCAATTAATATTACTTTACTATCTTTCATAACAACTCCCTTCATAAGCGTTTAGTATATCGTTATGTTGCATAACAATGTTTACATTATAACATACAACTTTTAATTTTAAAAGTTAAAATGATATCTTAAAAATAAGTGCAAGCAAAGTAAGAATTATAGCCAGTGGTACGTATACGAATTTGCCCATTTTGTACCATTTATTTTTGTAGTGTTTTTTACTGCTTAAATTTATTTCATCAAGAAGCATATCTTTTTTAAGAACATAAAACCAAGTAATTGCACCGATTGATGCACCTATTGGGATAATATAGATAGAAATAATATCCATATATGGCCCAAAATCATCTATACGTTCTAAATTTATTCCTAGAAAAAATACAACTAATCCAAGAATTATAAAAACAAGTTTACGTGATAAGTTCTTAAACCTATAGGTAATTGATTCTGTAATAACTTCAAACATATTCTGTAGTGAAGATATGCCTGCAAAAACAACGGCCAGGTATAAGAATATAGCAAATAATCTGCCAAACCTTATATTATTTAAAATTGTAGGTAGAGTAACAAAAAGTAAGGACGGTCCACCAACTTGTTCCATGTTAAAAACACTTACGGCTGGGATAATCACAAATGATGCAATAAGACCAGAAAGAGTATCAAGAATGCCAGTATGGACAGATGAGCTAACTATATCTTCCTTTTTGCTAATATACGCACCTACTACTACCATCCCCGATCCTGTTATAGAAAGGGAGAAAAACGCCTGGCCCATGGCAGTTACTATTGTATTGATATTTAACGTAGCTGGATCATATTTAAACATGTTGCTATAACCAGAAATAGCATTTGGTAGAGTGGCCACTTTTATAGCAAGGATTACAAACAAAATAAAAAAAGTTGGCATCATAATTTTATTTGATTTTTCTATAGATGAAGCTCCACCTAGGCAAGTTATGATAGTTAAAACTATGGCTATTAAATGATAGGCAATTACAGAATATTTCTCACCTGCAAAGCTATCAAACCAAACTTCTGCATCCCTTGCAAAAATTTCTCCTGTTAGTGAGTCTACAAAACCCTTTAACACATAGGCAACTATTACACAATAGCCCACAGCTATCAAGAAAGTACCTATAAGGGGAATAAATCCCAGTATTCTTCCAAGTTTTTTCTTATTTTTGCTAGTTTCAAATGCATATTCATAAGCTCCTAAAGTTCCAGTTTTTGTCATACGACCTATAGCAAATTCTGATGAGAGCCCTACGTAAGAAAAAAGGGCAGCAAATAATATATAAAAAATTAAAAAAACTAGGCCCCCTGCTTGAAACTTATAAGGAAAACCCCATATGTTGGCCATACCTACTGCAGATCCAACCGCAGACAAGACTATGCCCAATTTTGAAGAAAATTCTTTTTTCATGCTTTACTCCTTTAAAGTAAGATTGATTATAGATAGATTGTATCATAAGATTTATTTTTATCAAATAAAAAAAGAGGATTATAATAATCCTCTAATTATTTAATGGATAAACCTCACTACAAAGGCTAGGATAGTCATAATAAGAGCAACTGGCACATAAAGATATTTGCCTATCTTATACCACCTATCCCCATAAGTAATGCTTGTACCCTTATTTATTTCTTCTAAAAGTATATCCTTATCTAAAATATAAAACCAAGTTACTGCTCCAATACTTGCTCCAATAGGAATAATATGTAAAAGCATAATATTCATATAATGAGTAAATTCATCAATAGTTTCTAAGTTTAAACCAAGCATAAATACTGCAAGTCCAAGGATTAGTAAAACTGCTTTTTTGGATAATTGCGAGTTTTAATCACAACTGAATTTACTATTCCAGCAAACATATCTACTAGGGCAACTATGCCTGCAAAAACAATAGAAAAGTAGAAAAATATAGCTAAAATTCTACCAAATTTTATATTTGAAAAAATCGTTGGCAGGGCCACAAATAATAGGGATGCACCCCCAGCGTTTTCTATATTAAATACATTTATAGCAGGGATAATCATAAGGGAGGCTATAATACCAACTAATGTATCAAAAACCAAACTTTCTACAGATAAATTTACCATGCTTTGCTCATCACTTATCTTCGATCCAGCAGCAACCATGGCCGCTCCTGATAAAGATAAGGAAAAAAATGCCTCTCCCATTCCATAAAGCATAGTTTTTATATGCAAATGTGAAGGATTATACCTAAACATAGACCTATATCCTAGATAAGCATTAGGCATAGTAGCCACTCTTATGGCAAGAAACATTAAAATTACAAAAAAAACTGGCATGGTATATCTATAAATCTTTTTAAAAGTTTTTGTATTACCAAGGCTTGTTAAAATTGTTATCAATATAATGATAGCGTGGTATATAGAAACTCTATAAGGATTTCTTGCATAAGAATAAAACCATATATCTGCTGATGATTTAAACATATCTCCGCTAAGAGCTGCTACAAATCCTTTGAGCATATAAGCTAAAATAGCACTATAACCTATGGCTATAAAAAAAGTAGCAGCTAAAGGTATGTATCCTATAAATCTCATTTTTTTATTGCCCTTACCTGCCATTTTAAATGAAAATTCATAGGCGCTTAGGGCTCCTGATTTGACTAGCCTACCCATGGCTAGTTCTGCTGACAATCCAAATACTGCAAAAAGTGTAGCAAATAAAATAAAAAAGATTAGAAATGCTAGTCCCCCGGACTCAAATTTATAAGGAAAGCCCCAAATATTTGCTAAACCTACTGCAGATCCTAGGGCTATTAAAAGTAGCCTAAGGTTTGAGGTATATTTCTTTTTCATAATTACTCCTTAATGTAAGTTATGAAAATTATAACATGTAATTTTTAATATATAAAGCTTATTAATTATTTTTATTATAATTTAATGTAAAATTTCATCTATTATTCTTTTTAATTCAGGAAGTGTCTCTTCTTCAAACCATAGATTCTTCTTAAGCCAACCTATGTTTAGAGGGCTTGGGTGGACTATTGGAAAATATTTTGGTAAATATTCTTTATAATTTTTTACTGTTTCGGTTAAGTTTTTCTTACGATTTTTCCCTAAATAGTACTTTTGTGAGTAGGCTCCTATTAGTATGGTAAGTTCTATATTTGGCATAAGTTCTAAGATTTTTTTATGGTAGTCTTCTGCTATTTCTTTTCTAGGTGGCTTATCTCCTTGCTTAGCCTTGCCCGGATAATAAAAATCCATAGGCAAGATTGCAATTTCTTTGGAATAAAAAGTTTCTTTGTCTATTCCCATCCAAGATCTAAGTTTATCTCCAGACTTATCGTTAAAAGGAATACCAGTTTCTTCTACAATCCCTCCCGGTGCTTGGCCTACCAAAAGTATTTTGGCATCCTTATCTACTTGAAAAATAGGGTCTATGCCTCGTTTTGTATAATCTTTGTTTCTTGGGTCATTTTTTATTTCATCTATGATTTGATCAAAGGTCATTTTTCCTCCAAAAAAACCACCAATAATTGGTGGCTTATCTTATTTATATTTATCTTTTATCTCATCTAAGAATCTGCTATCAGAAAAGTAATCTATACCCATAGCTTCTTTCACTTGATTTATTTTTGCACGTCCTACTTCTTTTGCATCATCTGTGCCTCGTTTTAGGATAGCTAGGACTTGGTCTAGGTTTTGCTCATAATAAGCCCTACGCTCTCTAATAGGTTCTAGTTCTTCTTCTAAAACTTTTATTAAGAATTTTTTAACTTTTACATCACCTAAGCCACCTCTTTTGTAGTGGTCTTTTAATTCATCTAAGTTTTTATAATCTGGTAAATACTTTTCAAAGTGGCTATCATCTGAAAATACATCTAGGTAAGTAAATACTATATTGCCCTCTACTTTACCAGGATCATCTATATTTATGTGGTCTGGGTCTGTGTACATAGACATTACTTTTTTCTTTAAAGTTTTTTTATCATCAGCTAAATAAATAGCATTGCCCAATGACTTGCTCATTTTTGCTGCCCCATCTATACCTGGCATACGTTGAGCTTGTTTATTTACTGAAAGAATTGCATGTGGCTCTGTAAATACATCACCATAGATATTATTAAAGCTTCTAGCTATTTCTCTCGCTTGCTCTAACATCGGCTCTTGGTCTACACCCACTGGGATGATATTTGCATCAAATAATAAAATATCTGCAGCTTGGCTTACTGGATAGATTAAAAATCCTGCAGGCAGGCTTGTTTCAAAGTTTTTTTGCTTGATTTCCGTTTTTACTGTTGGATTTCTTTCAAGCCTTGATAGGGTTACTAGATTTAGAAAGTAAAAAGTAAGTTCTGTTAACTCTTCTACTTGGGATTGAACAAAGATAGTTACTTTTTCTGGATCTATACCTAGGCTTAGATAATCTAGTGCTACCTCTATTAGGTTTTCACGAATTTTTTCTGGATTATCAAAATTATCTGTTAGGGCTTGGCTATCGGCAATCATTACATACATTTTTTCATAATTGCACTCATTTTGCATTTTGACCCTATTTTTTAAACTACCAACATAGTGGCCTAGGTGGAGTCTGCCAGTTGGCCTATCCCCTGTCAAAATTATATTTTTTTCTTCCAAAATATTCTCCTTTTAAAAAAGAGAGGATAATATCCTCCCCGTTTAATTTTCTTTATGACTTTCTGCAAGGTACGCATCTATAAAGCCCTCTATATCTCCATCCATTACTGCTTCTATATTCCCTACTTCATAGTTTGTCCTATGATCTTTTACAAGGGTATATGGGTGGAAAACATAGGACCTAATTTGGCTACCCCATGCTATTTGGGTGTACTTACCTTGGATATCAGATATTTTCTCTCTTTGCTCTTCTTCTTTTATTTGAATAAGCTTTGATAAAAGAAGCTTCATAGCGGTATCTCTATTTAATAATTGGCTACGTTCTGCTTGAGAACTTGCAACAACTCCTGTTGGTATATGGGTAATCCTAACAGCAGAGTCAGTTTTATTTACGTGCTGGCCACCTGCCCCACTGGCTCTATAGGTATCGATTCTTAAATCGTTTGGATCAATTTCTACATCTGTATTATCAGGTAGTTCTGGAAAAATATCTACAGACACAAAGGAAGTATGGCGGCGTGCTCCACTATCAAAAGGTGATATACGAACAAGTCTATGAACTCCTTTTTCTCCTTTAAGATATCCATATGCATATGCACCACTCACCTTTAAAGTAGCAGATTTTATCCCACCGGCCTCTTCATTATTTAAATCTGTAAGTTCATATTTAAAACCATTGTGATCAAAATACCTAGTATACATACGAAGTAGCATCTCTGCCCAATCGGTTGCTTCAAGTCCACCTGCTCCAGCATTTATGGACATGAAGGCATTGTTTTTATCATATTCCCCATCTAGTTGGGTTTTTAGTTTCATTGACGAAACTTCTTTTTTTATTTTTTTTAAATCAGTTTCTATTTGATTTAAGGTAGCAGATTCAGGATTTTCACTCATTTCTACTAAATCAATGAGGTCAGTATTATCTTCCAAAGTAGTAATAATTTTTTGATAACTTTCAAGGTCATCTCTTTTTGCTGCCAAGTCTGCCATAATAGCTTGGGCCTTGTCACTATCATCCCAAAAGCCAGGAGCAAAGGTCTTTTTTTCAAGGTTATTTACTTCTTTTTCTAGATTTTCTGGGTCAAAGAGAATCTCCAATAAGCTTCATAGTCTCTGTTAAATCTTCAATTGTTTCTCTTAATTGATATATTTCTGCCATATTATTTCTTTACGTTAGACTTTTTGCTCTCGCGTTCTAATCTTCTACGTTCTGCTCTATTTAGACCTTCCATTTGATTATCATCGCTAAGTTCATCAGCTGTTTGAGCCTTATCTCCACTATCCCCATCTAGATCTGGACCTAGTTCTGTGGTTGGATTCATAACTTGCTTTCTTTGAATGTTTTGTTTGATCTCTACATTCATCATGTATCTAACTGTTTCTTCTTGGATAGATCTTGTCATTTCTTCATACATAGTAAAACCATCATTTGTGTATGCACGAACTGGGTCTTCATTACCCATAGCACGAACACCGATTTCTTTTCTCATCTGATCCATGGCATCGATATGGTCCATCCATTTTTGGTCAATTACTCTTAACATAATTACACGTTCTACTTCTCTCATATTTTCTGAGCCAAACTGCGCTTCTTTATCTTCGTATTTTGCAAGAGCAGCTTCAGATATATAATCTATTAGTTCTTGTTGGGTGTAATCATTTATATTTTCAAAGTGTAATTGAGTTACTGGAATGCCTAGGCTATTTAAATGGTTTAATAGGGCTACCATTTCCCAATTTTCTGGTTTTACTTCAGGATTTGTAAAGGTATATACGCTATCAGCTATAACATCTTTAATCATTCCTACGATAGTTTCTTTCATGTCTTGTCCATAAAGAACATCTGCTCTTTCGTTATAGATAATTGTTCTTTGTTTGTTCATAACATCATCATATTGTAGGACCCTTTTACGAGTTGCAAAGTTATTTGCTTCTACTCTTGTTTGAGCTTTTTCTACTGATCTACTTACCATTTTTGAAACTATAGGTTCATTTTCATCAAAGTTTGAGTTTGCAATGAATTTTGCTACTTGTTCTCCACCATTTAGTCTAATTAAATCATCTTCAAGAGAAATAAAGAATCTAGAGTGTCCTGGGTCTCCTTGACGTCCTGAACGACCTCTTAACTGGTTGTCTATACGACGAGACTCGTGACGTTCTGAACCGATGATATATAAACCACCTGCTTCTTTTACTTTTTCAGATTCTTCTTTTACTGTTGGTCTGATTAAATCCTTGTAGTGTCTAAACTTTTTACGAGCTTCTAAAATTTCTTGATCGTCAGTTTCAGCAAATGAATCTACTTCTTCAAGTAATTCGTCACTCATACCTTCTCTTTTTAGTCTTTGTTTAGCCATATCATCAACATTACCACCAAGCATGATATCTGTACCACGACCTGCCATGTTTGTTGCAATTGTAACTGCACCCAAACGACCAGCTTCTGAAACTATTGCAGCTTCTCTTTCGTGGTTTTTGGCATTTAACACAGTGTGTTTAATACCAGCTTTTTTAAGGGCATTTGATAATCTTTCACTTGATTCGATTGAAATTGTACCAATAAGGATTGGTTGTCCTGTAGGGTGGATTCTGTTTATTTCATCGATAATAGCATTAAATTTACCATTTTCGTTGATGTATACATAGTCTACATCATCGACCCTTTGGATTGGCTTATTGGTTGGAATTTCTACAACGTCTAGGTTATAAATTTCGTCAAACTCTTCTTCTTCTGTTTTTGCTGTACCAGTCATACCTGAAAGTTTGTCATACATTCTAAAGTAGTTTTGGAAGGTAATTGTAGCTAGTGTTTTACTTTCTGCTTTAACTTCTACTCCCTCTTTAGCTTCGATAGCTTGGTGAAGACCATCTGAGAATCTTCTACCTTGCATGATACGACCAGTAAATTCATCTACAATTTCTACTTCACCATTGTTTACAACATAGTCGATATCACGGTGCATAGTTGTATTTGCTTTTAGGGCGTTGTTGATGTAATGAGATAATTCAAGGTTTTCTGGGTCTGATAAGTTTTCTATATCGAAATATCTTTCAGCTTTTTCTGTACCTTTTTCTGTAAGGTTTGATGTTTTTCTTTTTTCATCTACCAAGAAATCAACATCTTCTACTTTAAACTCACGGTCAAATGGGTCGATGTCTGCATCTTCATTTGGATCTAGGATTCTACCTTCTAGAGTTTGGATAAAGGCATTTGCACTTGTATAAGTATCTGTAGATTCATCACCTTGACCAGAAATAATAAGTGGTGTACGAGCCTCATCTATTAAAATAGAGTCAACCTCATCGACGATGGCATAATTTAATCCACGTTGAACCATATCATCTTTATAAATAACCATATTATCTCTTAGGTAGTCAAAACCAAATTGGTTGTTTGTACCATAAGTAATATCTGCAGCATAGTTTTCTTGTCTTTCACTATTTGTAAGACCATAGACAATACATCCTACAGTCATACCTAGGAAGGTAAAGATTTTACCCATCCACTCTTGGTCACGTTTTGCTAGGTAGTCGTTAACTGTAACTACGTGTACACCCTTGCCTGATAAAGCATTTAAATATGCTGGACAAGTTTCTACTAGTGTTTTACCTTCACCAGTTCTCATTTCTGCAATCTGACCATTGTGTAAAACAATACCACCTAGTAGTTGGACTGGATAGTGTTTCATTCCTAAAACCCTATCACTAGCTTCACGTACTGTAGCAAAGGCTTCTGGTAGTAGGTCATCTAATGTTTCGCCGTTTTTTAATCTTTCTCTAAATTCTACTGTTTTATTTTGTAACTGTTCATCTGTTAGTTGTTGCATAGACTCATCTAGGCTAAGGATTTTATCAACTAGTTTTTGGTTGTTTTGTATTTCCTTTTCACTAAATGACTTAAATAAATTAAATAATGCCAAATCGTTCACTCTCCAATTCTCTTAATTATTCTTTAAAATAATTAAGTTTTACCATTCTTATATTAAAGGATAATAGTTAATTTGTAAACTGAAATATAAGCGGATTTTATTTTTAAATCTTATTTACTTAACATATAAAAAACGCAGTAGACTTAGTCACTTAAGACCCTGCGCTTTACTTAAGTATTTTTATAACTTTCTTTAAATAATAGTACCTTTTTAATGGCAATTTTTCAAACAAAAAAGCTGGTGTAGGTCAAACAAATTATTTTAACATAATAAGTTTAACATACACCAGACATTTTACCTAGATGGCACTATCAAACCATAGTCCCCCTTGCGCCTTTTATATACCACTCTCACTTCTAAATCATCTTGGTCATAGTATACAAAAAAGTCATGGCCCAAAAGCTCCATTTGCATGATAGCCTCTTCTGTATTCATTGGTTTTAGGGAAATCTCCTTAGTCCTAGCTATATTTATTTCAGAATCATAAGAATCATCTATATCGTACTCATCATCAAAAGACTCATTAAAGTTTTCAAATCTTATTGAGTTTTGGTGTCTATCTTTAGTTAGTCTAGTTTTGTGTTTTCTAATTTGTCTTACTAAAGCATCAATGGTGTTATCTATAGCATTTTGATAAGTCTCATCAGCAGATTCTGCCCTAAGAATAGGTCCTTTATCAAGGTACATAGTTGCTTCTGCTTTATAGTCATTACCTTCTTTAGAAATTAGAAGATCTACCTCTTCTTCGTTAGAAAAATACTTATCAAGTCTGTCATATTTTCTTTCAGCTTCATAGCGGATATCATCTGTGATATTGATATTTTTTCCCTTAAGATTAATCTTCATAATAACATCTCCCTTTTTCTTTTTATATATTTACCCCAAATCATTTTTTGCAAACGTATGCAATTTAAATTATTTATAAAATATTGTATAATTAAAATAATATAACGGAGGAAATAATGAGTAAAACTAAAATTAAAGATATACTAGGCTATGAATTTTTATCAGACCTTGAGATATCAAGCGATGGTAGTAAGTTAGCCTACAAAAAAACTATAGCAAATTATGATGATAATAAATATGAAACTGACCTGTGGCTTTATGATACAAAAGAAGATAAATCATATCCAATAACAGCTAGCAAAAGTGTTTCTACTTACACTTTTAACAAAGATTCAAATGTAATCTATAAGGCAAAGTCAGATGATAAGAAAGATAGCTTTTTTTGCTATGATGGCTATGGCATTGGTAAAAAAGCCTTTGACCTTAACCTAGATGTAAAAAGTATCAAATGGTTAGAAGATGAGCTTTACCTTATCCATGCATCTGATAAAAAGGATGAAAAAGCTAAGAAAAAAGAAGAAGAAAATAAGTACTTTGAAAAACTAGATACCCTTCCATTCTGGTTTAATGGTCAAGGTTATTTAAAAAAAGAAGAAAGTGCCTATTATTTTTATAATGCATCTGATGGTAGCTTAGAAAAGATTGTAGATTCAAAATTTCCAAATGAAATATTTAACCTAGCTTTAAATGAGGATAATACCAAGGCCCTACTTATAAAAGCAAATTATGATGCCAATAATGTAGCTAAAAGCCGTGAAAGTCTAATCCTTTATGACATCAAAACGAAAACTAAAAAAGTCCTTATAGAAAATGAATTTTCTTTCTATACCGCAGAGTTTTTAGCAGATAAGATTATTTTTGTGGGAACTGATATGAAAAAAGGTGGTATCAATGAAGATTCTTTTATCTATACTTGTGATTTTGATGGAAATTATGAAAAGATTACAAGTGATGATTTTGATATGTCCTTCGGTAACTCCCTAGGTACAGATGCAAGATTTGGCGGAGCAAAAAGTTTCTACAATACAAATGATAGACTATATTTTGTGGTAACTGAAAAAGAAACTACGAAACTTTATTCCATTGATATAAATGGTAATTTAAAAATAGAAATAGACGATGAAGTAGAAGATTTTGCTATAAATAATGAAGAAATCTACTACCTATCTATGGGCAAAAATACATTATCAGAGCTTAAGAAGAAAGACTTAGATGATATTTTAGTTGAAAATAAAATAGAAACAAAAGTTGGAGAAATAGAAACCTTTGAATTTGAATCAAATGGAGATAGCCTAACAGGTTTTGTAGTTCTACCGCCAAAATTCAATAAAAATAAAAAATACCCTACACTTTTAAGCATACACGGTGGACCAAAAACAGAATTTGGATCTATCTACCATCATGAACATCAAATGTTTGCTAGCAATGATTATATTGTTATTTACACAAACCCTCATGGTGCAAGTGGAAATGGTGTAGCATTTTCAGACATCAGAGGTAAATACGGTGATATAGACTATAAAGATTTGATGACATTTGTAGATAAAGCTACCAAAAAATATCCACAAATCGATACTAATAATCTAGGAGTTTATGGCGGATCTTATGGTGGTTTTATGACCAATTGGATAATAGGTCACAATGATAGGTTTAAGGCAGCTTGCTCTCAAAGATCTATTTCAAACTGGACAAGCTTTTACGGAGTTTCTGATATCGGATATTATTTTGGATCTGATCAAACTAACTCAAATCCTTGGGACAGTTTAGATAAAATGTGGGACCAATCTCCAATAAAATATGCTGATAAAGCAACAACACCTACCCTCTTTATCCACGCAGATGAAGATTACCGTTGTCCACTAGAGCAAGGTTTACAAATGTATACTAAGCTAAAATTAAATGGCGTTGATACAAAAATGTTTGTCTTCCACGGAGAAAACCACGAACTATCGAGATCTGGTAAACCTCATGGCAGGATAAAAAGACTAAAAGAAATAAAGAAATGGTTTGATGGGCATCTAAAATAATGAAAACAGTAACAAAAGTAAAATTTAAAAAAACCATAGCAGATATGGTTCATAGATTTAAAACCCACGATATTATAAATAATTCTGCAGCCTTGTCCTTCTACTTTTTACAAGCATCCATCCCTTTATTAATGGTGCTTGTATCAGTAGTCTCTAGCATCTTAGAAAATAATACTGATGCAATATATTCTTTGATTGAGTTTTTACCAACAGCAGCCCAAGAGATGGCAAGATGGGTGATTGATACTATGTTTGTTAATACAAGTTCAGCATCTGTTACAATAATTACCGTATTATTTGCCCTATGGTCAGCAACTAAGGGAATTAATAATCTCATGCTTTCCATAAATAAGGCCTATGGAGTAGAAGATGATAGCAAATTTGTTAAACAAAGACTTACATCCCTACTTTTTACAATTATATTTGTTATATTTATAGTTTTTATCCTAGTTTCTCAAATATATGGGCCTAGCATCCTAAATTTTATAAATGATCAAGTCCTAACAAGAATATCTGACAGAGCTTTTGGCGGAGTTTTTGATAGGGTTATAAAAACTTTATCATCACCCCTATTTAGAATAACCCTAACCCTAGCCCCTATCTTTATAATGTCTGTTGTATTTGCAATATTTTATAAATTTGCACCAAATAATAAGGAAGACAGAGTTCCATTTAAGGAATCATTGTTAGGTGGGATTTTTGCAACTCTCACCATATATATAGCAACCTTTCTTTACTCCTTCTTCTTAAATAACTTTTCTAAGCAGTCAGTAGTATATGGAGCGCTAGCAGGCATCCTTGCCCTCTTTATTTGGTTAAATTTAGTTTCTACTATCCTAATCCTAGGAGCAGAGCTAATAGATGCTGTAAGAGAGAATTATAGAATAGTATCAGAGGATGAAATTAAAAACTTTAAGAAAGAAAATAAGTCCTTAAAAGAAACAGTAGAATCTACTATAGCAAATCCTAATAAAGAAAAAGATATGAAAGAAGTAGAGAAAATGGATAAGAGATCATTGAGAAAGAAATTTAGAGACATTAGATATCACATGGACTACGATTACAAAAATATGGTAGATTATAATATCTACACCAAGTTTTTAAACTCTGCTTTATTTGCAGAAGCTAGATCCATATTTATCTATGTTTCTGTGGCAGATGAAGTGGATACATATGAAATAATTAAAAAAGCTTTAGACTTTGGTAAAGAAGTTTATGTACCTCATATCACCGATCCAGAAAATTTTCAAATGAAAGCTGTAAGAGTTTATTCCCTAGATGATTTGGGAATAGGAGAATTTAATATTCCTACATCAGGCACTTTAGAATATATTGAAAATCCAGATCTTACTGTAGTACCAGGGCTAGGTTTTGATAGAAAAAAACATCGTGTAGGCTACGGTGGTGGCTACTATGACAGATACTTAAGTAAAAATCAAACAACATCAATAGGATTTTTTGCAAGTGACTTTGAAGTGGAAGCCATAGATACAAATGAATATGATCAAAAACTTGATTATATTCTAACAGAAAAAGAAATATTTTAAACAAGGGGTCCATAAGGACCCTTTTTTGGAGGCAAAATGAGAAAAATTTTTGCAATAATGCTTACAATATTAGCTTTAAGCTCTTGTGCAAAAAAGAACGAAGGTATATTACCAGAAAATGACGGAAATAAATTAGTATATACCAATCTGGTAACTAAGAAATCTAAAAATGACTTAAAAAGCATTATGAAAAACACTGATTTGGATAAGAAAAATACTGATAGATTTTTTAAACAAGTAGATTTTTTTAATAAGCAAGTAGATAAAAATTTGCTAGTTAATAAAGATTATGAAAAAGCAGATAATATTAAAGACTATGATTTTTATGCTATCCAGGATGAGCTTTTTAAAAAACACCCAGACTTCACAGGTACAAATTGTAGGATAACTACCTTTGGATTGGTATCTGATAAGATAAAAGTAGCAAATACAAAAAATCCAAATCTTTCGGTAGTAGAAATAGATAATACAAGCTTTAATAGTAATCTAGTACCAACTTTAAACAAAGAGGAAATTGAAAAATTTAATAAATTTTATTCAGCAATTCCAACAGAAAATAAGAATGACGAGAATTTTCAAATTAAGAAAATAAGAGAATTTTGGAAAGAAAATGGCATTACTTTTCCAAATAATAATGATTATAAGGTAATTTCAGTATTTGTATTCTCAAACATAGATGAAAAAACAAATGAGCTTTTTATAGGTCACACCGGTTTATTATTTAATATGAAAGACGGTAGATATATGCTAGTAGAAAAACTAGCCTTTACCGCTCCCTACCAAGTGGTTATTTTTGAGAATAACGATGATCTTTATGATTACCTAATGGATCTATATGATTTTTCAAATGATGAGTACCCTATAAAACCTATAATATTTGAAGATGATAAAGCTTTAGAAAAATAATATAGCCACCTTTTTATAAGGTGGCCTTTTTTAGCTTAATTTTTCTTTAAGTTTTAAAATATTATCTTCTATTACCTTAATTGTTTTTCTAAACTCATCATCACTTTTCCCAGTAGGATCCTCTAATCCCCAATCCTCGCGATAGTCACTTTCAATTATAGGACAAGTTACATTGCAACCCATAGTAATGACAATATCTATTTTTGGTAAATCATCTATGGATTTAGAATATTGAGTTTTTCCATATCAATGTTATATATATCTTTTATAATCCTGACAGAATCTTGATTAATTTGATTAACTATTTCTGTACCAGCAGAGTAACTTTCAAAAATATCACTTGCAAAATGTTTGCCAAGAGCCTCAGCTATTTGCGACCTACATGAATTATGCACACATACAAAAGCTACTTTTGGTTTTTGTTTTTGCATTATAACCTCTATTTTATAATATTGCCTTAAGGAGAATGCTTATATTTCTCTAAACGCAAAAGTTTCTTTACTAAGCTTATCTAAGTATTTTTTCATTTTTAATTTTCTTTTGAAATTTAAATCTTGTTTATAAACAAGTGGGTTTGCCGAGTTTGCTTTTCTTGCTTCATTTTCAAAGTCTTTTCTAAATTCAGGATCTAGATTATCGATTGTTTGACCTAAATCTAGGTTGTAATATCTAAACTTTTTATCCCCTATAATCTCTTCTTGCTTATCAAAAACTAGATCATCTATGGCAAGTTTTGATGTATTTACTCCATTTAAAGTTGCAAAATAATGGCTGCGACCTTGGCGTAGATTTACTTCAAAAGCATAGAACTTACCAGTTTTGGCATCTTTTTTAAAGTCAATATTAAACAATCCATAGATTCCTAAAGTTTCTACTATATCCGTCGCATAATCAAAGAGGATTGCTTCATCAGAATCAATTTTTGCAACAAAATTTCCTATCCATTCTACACGCTTGTCTAAAAGAATATTTTTTGACATGGCCAAAGATATGGTTGATTTTGACCTATATCCTTCTACAGAATATTCTGATCCATCTCCTCCAGATAAAAATTCTTGGACTAGCACCTTATAATCATAACCATTTTCAAAAATAGTTTGTAAAATCTTTAAAGTTTGTTCTTTAGATTTTGAGTGATAACCCTTTTGCCATCCATCAAAATCTAGGGTTTTGTAAAAAACATCATTGTCTGGCTTTATAAATACATCAGCTGGATAGTCTAAGTCCCTATAATTTTTACTATCTGCTACCAAGGTTTTTGGGGCAAGGTCTAAATCTTTTATTTTTTCATAAAATTGATTTTTAGTAGCAAGTCCCTTTATAACTTCAGGGTCCGCATAAGGTATAAGAGGCTTGAAGTTTAAATTGTCTATGTTGTTTAAGACAAAGGTCCTCATAACATCATCAGGGGCAAATATTATAAATTTTTCGTAAGTTTCTTTATAGTCTTCATAAATTTTTTCTAAAACCTCTTTAAAGACTGCTGGGTCTTTGGAAAAGTTTTCTTTTTTGTAAAAGTTAATTATGTGTGAATCTATACAAGGAAGCAAAATCATGGATGTAGCTACTACTGGTTTTATGTCGTAAGCCTCATGGATTTCCCTTGCTATTGAATATGTATTTAGGTCTGAACCTAGTATTATTGGTAAAAATTTGTTCATGTTTCTCTCTCCTATTTGCTAAAAACTCTTGCTAATAGTGATAACTATTATATAATCGTATAATGTAAAAAGCAAATCCTATAAATAAGGAGATTTTTATGAAAAAATTAGGAATCTTAGGTGGTATGGGCCCTTTATGTACAGCTATGTTTTACCAGAAGTTGGTAATACATACCAAAGCAAACAAAGACCAAGACCATATACCTACAGTAATAATTTCAGATCCTCAAATCCCTGATAGGACCGAGGCTATACTTACTGGAAAAAATGAGGATATATTACTTAAAAAGGTAAAAGAAGACTTAGAGAACTTAAAAAATCAAGGTGTCTCAAATATCGCCATCCCCTGCAACACTATGCATTATTATTATGATACTTTTAAAGAATATACAAGTGTAAATATAATAAACATGGTAGAAGAAACTTTAAAATATTGTAAAGCAAAAAAGGCAAAAAATGTTGCGGTTTTAGGCACACTTGCAACAATGAATTGCGGTATATATGAAAAATATGCCAAAGACCTTGGGATGAATATCATCCCAATGGATGAAAAAATTAAAAAATTTACTATGGATACTATTTACCAGATCAAAGAGACCAATGAAACTAACCACAAAGAGTTTCTGTCTATGGTAGAGGAATTAAAAAATACAAAGGTGGATGCTATCATATTAGCTTGTACAGAATTATCGCTAATTGAAGATATAGCTACATACGATTTTGTAATAGATGCTATGGATGCGCTAGTTTATAAATCTATACTACAATCAGGTTTTGAAATAAAAAAATAATTATAAACTTCAAAATTTCTTAATAAAACTTTAACCCCACCTTTGTTATAATGTATCTATTGACGAGGTGGAATAATACATGAGAAAAAGAAAAAAATTGAATAAAAAATATGATTACCTAACTATCTTAAGAGCCATAGCTTTTTTTGGCGTATCGCTCTTTCATACCTATTCACACTTTGTTCCTGGCGGATATCTTGCGGTAATTATATTTTTGATTTTATCGGGCTTTTTAACAGTAAGAACAGCAGATTCCAAGAAGGCTGATACTCTTACAAAATTAAAAGCAAAATTTACTAGCATTTTAAGTCCAGTTTACCTAATAATGACTATATCTTTGATATTTTCCTTTAAATTTTCTAGAAATATCTTTGATGATAGTATCAAATCAGCTTTACCAGTCGCCCTGAATTTTGAAAATTTAAGGCGTATAGCAACTGGTGATGATTATTTTAATCAACTTGGCAACTTTAATATGTTTTTGCATATGTGGTATGTATCCCTTTATATGCAATTTATTGCCATATTTTTCCTAATAGATCAATATCTAGCAAATCCAAAGAAAAATAATAAAAGAATCCTAGTCTATGGGCTAATGACAATCATTAGCTTTATTTTAATTTTAGTCCTAGGAAGAAGTGCAGCAGATATAACTAGGATTTATTATGGGATATCAACTAGATTTTCAGCCTTTGGGGTAGGTATTTTAGCTTATTTATTAAATGAAAAAATTGATAAAGAAACTATCGACTTAAAAATAGATTTAAGAATAATTTTAGCTATCTTAGGACTAGTAGTAATTGTTCCTTTCTTTATCATAGATGGTAAAAATATCTCATCTTACCATGGATTTTTTATATTTTATACCTTAGTAGTTGGCCTATTAATAACATTTTTATATAACTACGAAGATAAAAATCGCTACCTTCCTAAAAAACATGGTTTTATATACAAAATACTTTTATATATTGGAGATAGGTCCTTTCACTTTTACCTATGGCAGTATATAGTACAAATATTTGCCCTATACTTCTTCCCTAACCTTATGGATAATATAATCTTAAACTTAATAATACAATTTGCTTTTGTAATTATACTAGGAGAGATTAGCTACCAAATTCTAAAAATAAGAAAACTAGGCAGGTATATACTTTTAACATCCATGATTATTTTTATTATCCTAACCATTACTTCAAAAGTAGTTGGCAATAACAAAGATGATAAGATAAATGATTTGAGAAAAGATATAGCTAAAAGCCAAGAGCAAATTGATAAGGCCAATAAAGAAATACTGGCTAAAAACAAAATCAAAGAGGATAAAAAATCAGGTAATGATGAAGATGCAGGTAATATAAAAGAAAATAGTGAAATTTCAGAAAATTTACCAAAAACTAAAAAACTTGATGAAAATTTTGTAGAAAAACCTTTTGATGATTTTAATTTTACAGAAAATGAATTGGATTATTTAAGTAACTTAGGAGTAACCGCTGTGGGTGATTCAGTTATTATAAACGCTGATTCCTACATTAGAAAATACATTCCAAACTTTTACCTAGATGGTGAAGTCGGTAGAGATATGGTTTCTGGACCAGATATTCTAGCTACCATTAAAAATAGCTATGGCCTAGCTGATGTTGTTTTAATATCCCTAGGGTCAAATGGATCAGCAAATGAAGCTGACCTAGAAAAAATAATGAAAATAGCAGATGGTCGTGATGTTTACTTTGTAAACACATCTCACACCCAGTCTTACATGGACTTTGTAAATAAAAATTTAGCAAATTTTACAGAAAAAAATGACAAGGCCCACTTAGTAGATTGGCGAGGATTTATAAAAGACAGACCAGACCTCCTAGCTCCAGACAGAACCCACCCAAATGTAGAGGGCTCAGATGATTTTGCAAAACTAATAATGAGAAAAATCCTTAATGTAAATAGGGTTGCCGAATAAATAAAAAATCCAAGCTTAAATGCTTGGGTTTTATTTATTTATTAAGATTAAACCTATAACTATAAAAATGGCCACAAAACCTAGACTTATTCCTATACTTAACTTAGCACTTTTATCTCCAACTTTATCTCTTAATAGCAGATGAGATAGAAAGTAAAATATAGACTGGCTTAAAACTAAGAAGAAAACTATACTTTCTGATACAGCTACAAAGCCTTGATTCACACCTATATAAATTAGGTAAACCACTTCAAATATCAAGGTAAATGCATAAGCAGATCTTATAGCAAATAGATTGTGTTGCATTTCCATTTCATCCATTTTTCTCATAACTTTTACTCCTCTACTTTAAATATATCATTAACTGTCATAGCAAAATAATTAGAAATTTTTAAGGCTAATTCTAACGAAGGATCATACTTGTCATTTTCTATAGCAATTATAGTTTGCCTTGATACTCCTAATATTTCTGCTAAATCTTCCTGCCTTAGTCCCTTCTCCTTTCTGAGATTTTTAATATTATTTTTCATAAACTTTCTCCATATAAATACTCCGCCCAAAAAGTAAAACATGCTTTACATTTTTATTGTAATATTTAAAAGTTAAAATGTCAAGTACCTTTTACATTTTATTCCTTATCTTTACATAAAAAAAACCAGCATATTTAATTATACTGGTTTGATAATTATATTTATTTTTCAACTGGGACTAATTTTTCTTTACCACCCATGTACATTCTAAGTGGTTCAGGGATTTTTACTGTGCCATCTGCTTGAAGCATATTTTCTAAAAATGCTATTAGCATTCTTGGTGGAGCTACTACTGTATTATTTAGGGTGTGGGCAAAGTAAGTTCCATCTTCTCCACGTAATTTGATTCCTAGTCTTCTTGCTTGAGCGTCACCTAGGTTTGAGCAGCTTCCTACTTCAAAGTATTTTTGTTGGCGTGGGCTCCACGCTTCTACGTCTACTGATTTTACTTTTAAATCTGCTAGGTCCCCTGAGCAACATTCTAGAGTTCTTACAGGGATTTCTAGGCTTCTAAAGAAATCTACTGTATTATTCCATAATTCATCATAGAATTTTTTAGAATCTTCTGGTTTACAAATAATAACCATTTCTTGTTTTTCGAATTGGTGGATACGGTATACTCCACGTTCTTCTATCCCATGTGCTCCTACTTCTTTTCTAAAGCATGGAGAGTAGCTAGTCATTTTTAGTGGCATATCATCTTCATCTGTGATAGTATTGATAAATTTACCGATCATTGAGTGTTCTGATGTACCAATTAGGTATAAATCTTCCCCCTCAATCTTATACATCATATTTTCCATTTCTTCAAAGCTCATAACCCCTGTTACTACTTCACTTCTTATCATAAATGGAGGTACATAATATGTGTAGCCACGGTCTATCATAAAGTCTCTAGCATATGAAAGGATAGCTGAGTGTAGTCTTGCTATATCTCCTTTTAGATAATAAAAACCTGATCCAGATGTTTCTCTTGCTGCATCTAGGTCTACCCCATCAAAGCTTTCCATAATATCTATGTGGTATGGTACTTCATAATCAGGTACTATTGGTTCACCATATCTATCATTTTCCACATTTTCACTATCATCTTTACCTATAGGTACTGATTGATCGATGATTTGAGGGATTTTTTGCATTCTTACTTTGATTTCATCTTCAAATTTTTTAGTTTCTTCTTCTATGTGGGCTAATTTATCATTGATTTCTCCAACATGAGCCTTTGCTTTTTCTGCTAGGTCTTTTTTACCTTGGCCCATAAGAGCGCCGATTTCTTTTGAAACTTTATTTCTTTCTGCTCTTAGGTTATCCCCTTCAGTTTTAAAGGCTCTACCCTTTTCATCAAGTTCTAAAACTTCATCAACAAGGTGCAGTTTTTCTTCTTGGAATTTTTTCTTGATATTTTCTTTTACTAGCTCAGGGTTTTCTCTAACTAATCTTATATCTAACATTTTTTCTCCTTTTTTTGCATAATAATAGACCCTCATCCTACATGGGACGAAGGTCTCGTGGTGCCACCCAATTTTTATGTATACAACATACTCAAATTTAAAAAGCTAAAGGTAGATTCACTACTTACCACCAAAGATTTTCACCAACCATCTTCTCTCTAAAGGCTTTAAAATAGCTACTAGGTCTTATCATCGCTTGTATTAAGTTATTTATAGTATACAATGAATGTTTACTTTAATCAATCCCTTTTTTACTTTTTGTAACAACTAGCCCAATTAATAAACTAATCACAAATACAAATATAAAGCTAAAACCTGATGCAGCAAGAGGAAGCCTTGCCATAGTATTTACATAAAAATTATCAGCAAAGCCTAGAGCATTAATACTATCCGCTAAGCTTACAAGCCCTACTGCTATGATCACAATTTTATACACTAGAGGACTTATATTTCCCTTATCCAGTAAGTTTAGGATATAAAGGCTTATAACTATAGGATAGACAAAAAGTAAAATTGGGATGGATATTTCCATTATTCTCTCAACACCTAGAATGGATAATATGAAACTTACTATAACCCCAAGCCTTACATAAAATGTATAAGAAAATCTAGGAAGATTTTCAGAAAATATTGTTGCAAAGGCTGATAATAATCCAATAGCTGTAGAAAGACAAGCAAAGCCTACTACAAGACTTAACGCTATCTGTACATTACGACCCAAAAGATTTTGTGCAATAGTTATAAATAAGTTTGTTCTAGTCATATCGGGATCTGCATAAGCAATTGACTTTGCTCCTATATAGGTAAGACCAGTATAAACTATAATAAGACCAAATACAGCTATTAGTCCAGAATAAATAGTAGCCCTTATTAAATCATCTTGCTTGGTAATGCCCTTATTCCTAAAGTCATTTAAAATAATACTTGTAGTAAAAACTGGTCCTAATGAGTCCATAGTTTGGTAGCCTTCTATAAAACCTAGGGATAATTTGTTACCTGGCAAGGAATTTAAACTAACACCTGGATAGATAATTCCTTTTATAATTAGAATTGCAAGGATAAGTAAAAGCACAGGTGTTAGATATTTCCCAACCCTATCTATTACTTTAGACCCATTTATTGTCAATACATACACTAAGGCAAAGAATAAGAAGGAAAATAATACCTTATTAAAGTCTGGATAAAAAGGCATCATACCAACTTCAAAAGTAGTTGCTCCAGTACGTGGTATGGATAAAAGTGGTCCTACTAGAGTTATGCAAACTAAACTTACAATGCTACCAAAATTTTTGCTCACTTTGCTACCAAAGGCAGTTAAATTTGCTGATCTTGTACTTATAGCAAGGGTTCCTAAAAGGATTAATAAACTATCGGATAAGTTAAAGCCAAGAGAAGCTAAAAACCATCCATCTCCTGAGTTTAGCCCTAGAAAGGGTGGGAAAATTAGATTGCCCGCACCAAAAAATATAGCAAAAAGGGCAAAGCCTGATATTATTATTTGTTTAGTATCTATTTTTGTTTCATTCATTAATATTACCTGCTTTTTTTAATACAAGATACATTATACAAGTATTTAATGAATTTAGCACCTTAATTATTAATCTTTGAATCATCTAACTTTTTTTCTACTTCTTCTAGATGTTTATGGATATCTCTTATGATTATTTCAGTTTTAAGATTTACTATATAATCATCCTCTGCTCTTTGCCTATCCTTTTCTTCTTGACGATTTTGGCTCATCATAATAAGAGGAGCTTGAATGGCTGCTAGGCATGATAAGACTAAGTTTAATAAAATAAATGGAAACGGATCAAAAGCCTTATCTCCCATCTTATTATTGATAATCATCCATATAGCAAGGATAGCTATAAAAATAATTATAAAAGTCCAAGATCCTGCAAATTTAGCAATCTTATCTGCTGCCTTTGCTCCGAAAGAATAGTCATCTTTTTCTCTTCTTTTTTGTTTAGAAAGGCTGTCCTTAATTAACATTATGGTTTCTTCATCATCTAGGCCCAAATCATTATCCAGAATACTTTGTAGTATTTTTTCTTCACTTTCTTTATAATCTTTCATTAGTAACTCCTAAAATTTTATTTATTGCTTTTTGAGGTATGCCTATATCTTCTACGATACATTTATTTTTATAAATAGACCTTTCAAAAACACCTTGTTTCATTAGCTGCATAGAAACTATCAGATCACAATCTACAATCTCTCCCCAGCTATCACCACTAGTAGAGTCAAGACCTGATGGGACATCTATTGATATAATATATTTTAAAGAACGATTTATAAGAGATATCACATAGGCATAGGTGCCAGAAATAGTTCGGTCAAGGCCTGTACCAAATATTCCTTCTATAATTGTAGTAACATTTGATAAATTTGCTTCCATAAACTCTAAATCGGCTATGGTTTCTACCATATATACATTGTCAGTTAAACTTTTTACAGCTTCATAGTTTAAAATAAATTCATCACTAGCTTTTTCTAAGTTCCCAATTATATAAATATCTACATAAAAGTCTCTTGCCAAAAGATTTCTAGCAACAGCTAGACCATCAGCTCCATTGTTGCCTATACCAACTACAATAGCAAAGGTCTTCCTCACTTCAAGGTTAATATTTTTTATAACTGCAAGGGCAGCTCGTTCTACTAAACATAAAGCCGGTATTTTTAAATCTTTTATGGCGTACTTATCGATTGCAATCATCTGGTCTTTGTCTACAACTAGCATAATCACCTCAAAAATTTCTTGTTTTAAGCCTCAAATCTTCCCCAAATATTTCATAAACTTCGCTATTTCCAATTATTCTTGAAAATATCCTATCTCCATAGGTTTCTGATAACATGGATTCATCAAAGTTTGTTGAAAATATTATTGGTTTGCCAGCAATCATCCTGTTATTTACTACCTCAAATAAGTTTGCAGAATCATTTTTGCTGGATGGTTCACTACCTAGGTCATCTATAATAAGTAAATCACAATCTAGGATAAAGTCAAATTGGTCTTGGTGTTTGGCACGGGCTTCTTCAAAGGCCCAGTTGTAATCATTTAAAAATTTAAAAAGTTTTGATGATGTCATATAAAGCACTGAATAGTTGCGGTCTAGGATTTCCTTGGCAACTGCATTTAAAAGAAAGGTCTTGCCACGACCTACATCACCAAATATATATAAGTTATTCTCTTGTTTATCAAAATTATTTATAAAGTTATATAAAGACTTTTTGATATGCTTTATATTTTGATATGGGGTGATTGGGTAATCCTTATAAGGATTGTCAGAAAATAATGAATCATCGAAGTTTCTAAAGTTTTCTCTTGCAATTAGGCTTCTGATATTTGATTGGCTATAGTTTTGATCAATTATTAACTGTTTTCGGCAAGAGCACATTCTAGTACCAACAAAGCCTGTATCCTTACAAATTGGATGGTGGTAGCGTATTTCCATATAGTCTTTAGCAAAGCCATGCTGGTTTAATAAACTTACCTTTTGATATCTCAAATTTTTAAGGTCATTTTCTTTTTTTTCTGTATCATAGCCTTTTAATCCATCTTGAATAATGGAATAGCCCAATTCTTTGATATTTTTTTCTAAAGCCTTCATACTAGGAATTTTTTCATATACTTCATTGATACGATTTTGCTGGTCAATGATATTTTGCTCACGTCTTTGGGCTAAGATGGAGTTTACTTTACTATTAGTTTCCATTATTATCTTCTCCTAGCATCCTTTTAAAACGTTCTTCACGGGCCTTTTGAGCATAATTTTTTACATCATCATTGCCTCTAGCTTTTTTTCTATATTGCCTTGGCGAATTTTTTCTAGCAAGCTTTTGACGTTCTTCTCTCATTTTTAAGTCATTTAAGGTAAATATTCCTTGGTCACGCCAGGTTTTTATATATCCTAGGACATATTTTACATCCATATTGCCATTGGCTTTTCCTTGGCGAAAGGCTTCTGTTATCAGTTCTGGATCAGGATCATAATCTGTAAGAGTTTCTTGGATGCGAGTAATATCCGCTGGGGTAAGACTTCGGTCTAATATTCTTTCTATATTATCAAACATAATTGACTTTCTACCGGCCTTATCAAAACTAATTTCATTAGTTGATTTGCTATTATCCCCATAATACATTTGCCTAAGAGATACTATTTCTATGAAATTTTCACCAGATGGGTCTCTTTTTTCTCTAAAAACTCCCATATTTATCCAAAATTCTATGCACTCGTTAAATTTTTCTTCTGTAAAAGATAACTGTTTTTGAATTTTTTTGGTATCTACTAGACCAGTATTGTAGGCATCTTTATAAACTAAAAGAAAAACTTTAAGAGCATCTCCATCTGCCATTTGGACATAGGTATTTAAAAACATATTTTCAAAAGCCGTCATACCTAAATCTAGTTTAACATCTTGCATCTTAAAGTTCATAATAATCATCCTTTGTTAAATTCATTATTAGTATCTTAGAATATATAATATCTCTTTTTTCTTCAAAATATCTTTGATCAAAGTCTATATTTTGATTTTCAAAGATTTCTATTGTTTGCCCGCATTCTTTAAAACCAAGTTTTTTATAAAGTCTTATGGCTCTTTCATTAAATAAATTAACTTCTAAAATCATTTCTCTAAATTTTAGCTCATTAAAATAAAAATTTAAAAACTGGCCCATGGCTTCATAGCCATAGCCAGCTGATACAAAATTTGGATCAAAGACTATACCTAGTTTTGCCTTCCTAGTTAAGGGATTGTAATTTTTTAGTCCCATAAAACCTATAAACCTATCATCGTTAGTTTTCTTTACAGCAAAATATCTTTTACGGGGTGTGGTCACAGAATTGTACCAAAAGTTTATTTCAAAGTCTGATAGGTTTCCATAGTTATATCCAGCAAGTCTTGGGTCTTCAAATTCGCCCCGGTATTTAAAATCAAAGGCTGTTTCACGATTTATTTTTTCTATATAAACTCTAGGATTTTTTTGCATTTTATACATTTTCTTCCTTATAACTTAGGTCTCTAAAGGTAGTACAAGGCTTATTAAAAAATAAATCAAGAGTTCCTGTAGCCCCATTTCTATGTTTGGCTACTATAACCTTGGCTATATTTGGATTATCTTCTTCATCATAATAGTCTTCCCTATATAAGAGCATAACTACATCGGCATCTTGCTCGATAGCACCTGATTCTCTTAAGTCTGATAGTATCGGTTTATGGTCTGCTCTTTTATCAGCTTCACGGGATAATTGAGCAAGGGATAAAACCGGACAGTTTAGTTCTTTGGATAAAGTTTTTAGTCCTCTTGATATAGAAGCAATCTCATTTTGCCTATTTTCTTGGCGGCTATCTGCTTGCATTAGCTGTAAATAATCTATTACAACTAAGTCTACTCCTACTTCTGCTTTTAGCCTTTTAAGTTTTGATCTCATCTCTGATAGGGTAATACCTGGGGTTTCATCTACATAAAGGTCTTTATTTGCTATTTCCTTGGTTGCCCTAAATAATAATTCCCATTCATCATCCTTTATCCTACCATTCATAACTTGTTCTAGATCTATCATGCTTACCATAGATAATAATCTATAGTTTAATTGTAAAACAGACATCTCAAGGGAGAAAAAGGCTACAGATTTTCCTTCTCTTGCTGCATTCCAGGCCATAGTTAGTCCTAGAGCAGTTTTACCCATGGCAGGGCGGGCTGCTAGTAAAATTAATTGGGATGGTTGTAAACCTGAAAGTTTTAAATCAATGGTTTCAAGTCCTGTTGTAACTCCTGTGATATCTCCATCATTTAGGGATAATTCATTTATTACTTGAACTGTTTCATCTAGGGTATCTCCTACCTTTACCAAACCCTCGTTAAGTTTGCTTTGGGAAATGTCAAAGATTTTACTTTCTGCCATTGATAAGATACTAGAGACATCATCATTTTGCCTGTAGCTTACATCCATAATATCTTCACTTGCCCCTATTAGACTTCTAAGCAATGATTTTTCTTTTACTGTTTTTGCATATGTATCGATATTTGGAGTATAAAATGAGGAGAGGGTAATCTCAGTGATAAACTCCTCCCCTCCAACTTCTTGTAATATATTTTCATTTCTAAGCTGGGATAATAAACTTACTTCATCAATCTTGATATCTTTTTCTACCATAGTGATGATTGATTTATATATCCTCTGTGTCCTAGAATCGTAAAAGTCTACAGGTTTTATTATTTGATTTGCTTTATCGAAAGTTTCATTTCTTTTTAAGATACTTCCGATGATAGCTTTTTCAGCTAAGAAGTCGTATGGAAGAGGCCTACTTGCCTCTGTCATTATTCTACCTCAGCTACAACTTCCACTTTTAAGTTTGCGTTTACTTCTGGGTAAAGTCTAACGTTTAGGTTAAACTCACCAGTACCTTCAATTTGTTCAACATCTTCGATTCTTTTTCTATCGATTTCAATTCCTTGTTCAGCTAGTGCTTCAGCAAGGTCTTTGTTTGTTACAGAACCAAATAGTTTTCCATCTTCACCTACATTTACTTTTTGAGTAATTGTAAGTGCTTCGATTTTTTCTTTTAATTCTTCAGCTTCTTTTCTATTTTCCGCTTCTTCAGCTTTTAGTTGGGCTTGCATTTCTTCAAGCTCAGCCATGTTTTTCTTTGTAGCTTCTACAGCTAGTCCTTGTGGGTTAAGGTAGTTTCTAAAGTATCCTGGTTTTACGTCTACTAAATCTCCTTTTACACCAACTCTTACAATGTTATCTTTTAGTATTACTTTCATTTTCTTCTTCCTCTCTTAAATATTCATTTATTGCTTTTCTTAGCATATCTTCAGCATTTTCCATGCTCATGTCTAATTGGGTAGCAGCAGCCGTTAAGTGACCGCCCCCGCCGATACGTTCTAGTATTAATTGTACCGATATATCGCCTAAGCTTCTACCAGAAATGTGGATTTTATTATTAGCTTTTGTAAGTACAAAAGATGCTTTTACACCCTTTATAGTTAGCAAATCATCAGCAGCCTGACTTGCAATTAAGCTTGATCCATCAATATCTCTATTAAAATGAGCTATGGCAATCATATCATTTACTATACTCGAATCTGCTATAACTTCCGACTTATATTTTACAATTTCAAAGTCATCTTTAAACATACGTTTAATGTAAACAGAATCTGCTCCCCATCGTTTTAAGATACTGGCTGCCTCAAAGGTACGAACTCCTGTTTGATAAACAAAATTTTTGGTATCTACAGTTATTCCTGCAAGCAGACTTTCTGCTATAGATGTTCTTGCCTTAAAATCTTCATCAAGATAATTTAAAATCTCTGTTACTAGCTCAGATGCACTTGATGCATAAGGCTCGATGTAGGCAATTGTTGCTTTTTTGATATAGTCATTACCACGTCTATGGTGGTCGATAATAAATATTTGATCAGTTTTTTCAATTAAGCTTGGTGCTTCGGTTGAATTTTTCCTGTGATTATCTACTACAACTACTAGGGATGATGGTTTTATGCGGGCTAGGGCTTGGTCTTCTGATAAAATATTATCTTTTAGTTCTTCTAAGCTCCCAGTTGTACTATTATACATATTTTCGATTTGTCTAGGAACTTCGTTTAAAACTATATAGGCATCTTTTTCTAAAAATCTGACCCCTTCATAAACTCCTAGAGATGATCCAAAAGAATCCATATCTGGGTTATTATGACCCATGATATATACATCACTTGATGCATTTATCATTCTACGTAGGGCACCTGATATTACTCTAGATTTTACCTTGCTCGTTTTTTCAGTTGCTTTTGATTTTCCACCAAAGTATTCGTAGTTATCATCTATTTTTACAACTGCTTGGTCTCCTCCACGGGATAGGGCAATATCAATAGCTACCCTTGAATCACCATATATTTCATAAGGATTTGCTCCAGATATACCAGCACCTATTGATAGAGTAGGATTTATAGTATTTCCAACTTCTATTTCTCTTACATCATCTAGAATAGAAAACTTATCTTCATGGATATCCCTATAATCTTGGTATTCCATAACCACCATAAATCTATCATTTTCATATTTTCTTACAACCCCATTATGGTTTGTAAAATACTCATTTATTACCCTATCAACAGCTCCTAGGACTTGAGGTCTATTTACAGCTTCTGTGCTACTTCTTAAATCCTCATAGTTATCTAAAAATATTGTAAAAAATACTAGTCTTTTATCTTTAAATAACTGTTTTATAGACTCATCATAGGTGTTATCTATAGCATAGACAAAGTTTTCGTTAGTCTTTAAAGATTCATTATATACTGTAGAAAAATAAAACTGCATAGACTTATCATCTACTTCTATAGTAACAGGTTGGATAAAGTCTTTATCAGTAAAATCAATATCATCAAAATCTGGTATTAGTTTTGCTATATCAACTCCAACTAAATCCTCTCCTGGAAAGAGATTTCTAAAATAACCATTGTGCCACTTAATATTTGCCCCATCAGTTAAAACTGCAATAGGAAAAGGCATTTCAAAAACCAGATTTTTTGTTATACTATCAAAACTTGAGTGTACATCATCCACATATCTTTGGATAGCACTTTGATTATCATCTCTTACTCTTTGTAAATAGAAAAATAAAACTCCACAGCCAAGTATAGCAATAGCTCCAACTATTTGGTTATAATAAAAAACTATTACAGATGTTATAACCGGTAGGATCATCGTATATAAAATGTGTTCATTATCCTTATTTGAATTACTTTGCATCTATCCTCCTTGGTTTACTTCTAAAGTCAACAAATATATCAGCAATACCCAGCATTAAGAATATTATCATAAAAAAGTAAAAAAAGATTATGATAAAAAACCACTTCATGCCACGAGAAAGGATTCCCGCCTTGCTCATAGTTAGGTAGTCATAAGTTAAGATTCCATTTAAAATCAACAATAGGGTCACTATGCTAAATAAATTTGCACTTATGTATGTAGCTTCTATATTAAGGACTGCACTTAGGATAAAGTAAAGTCCTGCTGCTATAGCAAGCATAATAGCAAATTCTCTTTTACTAATTCTAAATTTATTTAGGTTTTTCATATCACTAGCCTTGTTTTTATAGGCTAGGTAATTTCTAACTATTTTTAAGGAAAATAAACTATAAAGCATTGCTAGGGCTGATAAAATAGATGGATACATAGCAAAAGATGTTTTATAAAGCTCATCTGGTATCTCATATTCCACAGTAGGTGCTAAAACTTCCTTAAGCTCAGCTGCCATATCGTTTATGGTAAGACCTTGCTCTAACATCTGATATTTGTAAATAGCAACAAAAATAAAACTTGTTAGGACAAAGGTTATTAAAATTTGCTTTTTATCACTGAGCTTTGATTTTATAAGTCCAATTTGGATTAATGATAGGATTAGAATCGGTATGTAAAATAAAGTAACCGACTTTATACTTTCAAATATTAATCCAACTAAAAATGAACCAATAAAAACAATAACTAAGTCCCTTGGTCCATAGTCAAGGCCAATAGCTGCAAGTAAAATTGGTATGCTAGCAAGCATCAAAAAGCTAGCACCAGCTGCCAAGGTTAATATACTAATCAAGCAAATAAAAAATAATATATTTACTTTCTTATTTATATTTTTACTAGTATTCATAAATTTCCTTTCACTTAATATTATCATAAAGGCTAAAGTTGAACAATCTTCGCTCAATTTGACTTTATATATTTTACTCTTAACTTAGTAAGTATCAATTTTAATATAAATAGTAAATATAAAATAAGGATAGTTTTATAAGGTAGATTTTATACTAAATTGTAAATTATAATCGTGATTGAATTTAAATAAGTAAATGTTTATAAGAAAAAAGCGCTAATAATATTATTAGCACTTTTCATATATTAAATATCAAGCATATCTAAAAGTTCATTTCTATAAGCCATAAATTCTTTGCCTGTTCTTTTTCTAGGATATTCTAAATCTATTGGAACAATACTTTTTATCCTGCCTGGTCTAGGCTCCATGACAATGACTTTTGTAGACATATAAACTGCCTCATCTACATCGTGGGTTACCATTATAGTCATATTTTTTTCTTCATTCCATAAGCTTAGAATCTCATCTTGCATATTCATCCTTGTAAAAGCATCTAATGCTCCTAAAGGCTCATCTAATAGCAATACTTCTGGCTTATTTACTAGTGTTCTAATAAGAGAAACTCTTTGGGCCATACCACCTGATAAGTTTGATGGGTAGGAGTCTTTAAAATCTAGTAGTCCTACTTTATCAAGCATCTTATCTATGGTAGCATCATCAATTTTTTCTTCGTTTTTTAGTGTTCCAGAAAAACCTACATTATCCTTAACTGTTAGCCAAGGAAATAGAGTGGATTTTTGAAATACCATCCCCCTAGAGCTTGATGGTTCAGTGATTTCTTTATCATCTAAGCTAATATCTCCTGTAGTTGGAAATATGAGCCCTGCTATAAGCCTAAGTATAGTAGACTTACCACATCCTGAGGGCCCTACTATACTGACAAATTCTCCTTCATGGATTTCAAAGTTTATATCTGAAAGGGCATTAGTTATAGTGTCACTATCACTTCTAACAAAGGATTTTGATACATTATTAAATTCTAGTTTACTCATCTACTAACTCCCCCAGTTCTCCATTTTAAAGCATTTGTTCTTATTCTTTTTATTATACTATTAACTAATATAAAGGTAATAGCTAAAAGAATGATAGCCCCATACATTGCTGAATAATTGGCCCATGAGCTTTTCCATGTTATATACCAACCCAGGCCACTTTCTACCCCCAGCATCTCTGCTACTATAAGAGCATTACAAGCTGCAGACATACCAGCAACCAAACCTTGGAAGATATTTGGTGAGGCTGATTTTATAGCAACTTTTCTTACTAGCTCTGAGTTTGTAGCTCCTAGTGTCTGAGCTGCCTCATAATAAGAAGGATCTACATTGTGTATTCCTGTAATAGTCGCAAGGGTAGTTGAAAACCATACACCAAGAGAGATTATAAATATGGCTCCTTGGAATAGATTTATGGCAAGCACCATCACTACTGGTAGCCAAGTTGTTGTTGGGATTGGTCCAAGTAATTTTAAAAATGGATCAACCCAATAGTTTACCTTTTCAAAATAACCTGCTAGGATTCCTGTTATAATTCCTAGTCCTGCCCCTATAAAATATCCTGTAAACAGTAATTTTAAAGAGCTTAGTACTGATTCTATTAAGAAACTTTGATCCTCTTTCATGGAGTTAAATATCATATCCATCCATGGAAAATATGGTAGGCCTAGCTTTGAAGTCTTTAAAGTGAGGATATCATAGGTCATCAGCAGTAAGAAAACAAAAGTATAAAAGGGAGCTCTGTAAACGAGCCTTTCCCTTAAACTTTCTTTTTTAAATGAAATAAGTAAGGCTATGCCATAGATAGCTAGTAAAATCCACAGAAAACCATTATATAAATTGGTTTTTTGAGCACTAGGGCTATGGTCTGGTAGATATACATATTCAAATATAGCTAGTAAGCCAGCTATGATTGGAAGTAGCAGCCTAAATCTCTCTAGGGCCTTATTTCTAGGTTTAGATTCAAGTTTAATTAATTCTTCTTTGGTAAGTCTTTTGCTAGAATTATTTTTACTAAAGCCATCAGATTTTTTACTTTCTTCCATTAAAATCTCCTTAGTTATTTTTGATTACTTCAACTTCTCCATTTCCAAATGGCATCCAGAATTCTTTTATTAAGTCATCTGTTGATTTAGAATTATCTATTAGGCCAAGTTCTTTGTAATCATCAAAGTATCTTCTAAGTGTTTCTTCACCATCTTTATTTGTTAGAGAATAGTCATATGCACTAAGTAGGTCAGTTGCAACTTGTGGATCTCCTTCAGCCATATTATTTTCTTGAAGTACCTTGATTGATTCTTCAGGATTTTCAGCTGCATAATCATTACCCATATCTATAGCTTCACCTAATAGTTCTGCAAGCATTGGGTTTTGTTCAGCAAAATCTCTGTTAAAGGCAGCTACACAGCAATCTTCTTTACCAAAATCTTCATCTGTTGTAAGAGATCTGATTGGTCTAATTACTCCACTTTTTAGGAATTCTTGAGCAAATTGGTCATCAAGAACAGCTCCTTGGATTTCTCCACTTTGTAGAGATTGGATAACAGCTGATTTATCAACTGGTTTTACACTAACATCATCTGGATTAACATCATCATGTAGTAAGAATCTAAGTAGTGTGTTATGACCACTTGCACCAATACCATTTGTAACTGCAACAGACTTACCTACTAAGTCAGATGTTTCTTGGAACTCTTCGTTTTCATCAAGAACATATAGGGATTTACATCCTGAGTGTGATGCAGTTGAGAATACGTAGTTTAGACCCTGGGTAGCTGGTACTATCATGGATCCAAATTCTCCTGTAAGAACGTCAATTTGTCCAGTTGATAGGGCATCTTTACCGTTTTGTGTGTTTACAAATTCTACTTCTATACCCTTTTCTTTGTAGTAACCATTAATATCTGCAAGGTTTTGTCCTGCCATACATAAGTCACCATCAAAGCCTATTTTGATTGGAGTACCATATCTTGGTTCTTCTTCTAAAGTTTTTGCAGCTACTACTGACTCATTATCTTTTTTATTATTATCTTCTGTAGTTGCTGTATCAGCTTGATTTTTATCTTCTGTTTGTTCTACTTGTTCAGTATTATTTGCAGGTTCATTTCCTGCTGTATCATTGTTTACACATCCTGTTAGAGCTATACCTCCAACTAGTAATAAAGCTAAAAGTTTATTATTTTTCATTCTTCTCTCCTATAAAATATATATTAGTTATAGCAACAATTGCATTTTTAATCCTGCTAGGATTAAATTTAATCATAAAAACAAATCAATGTAACCACAAGCTACTTATTATTTAAAAATTATGGAAATTTTTAATACTAACAAATATCATGATGGTAACTTTTTAAAATAAGTAGTTACTTTGACTAGTACTTACTTGATTATGTCATTATCTTTATCTAATAATTTGCTAGCTAAAGATGATCAAGCACTTTTAGGCCAGTTAAAGTATCTTAGTATTTGCAATAATTATTACTTATCCTTTCTATATAATATTACATGAACATAAAAAATCCCCGTCCAAAAAGGACGAGGTTATCGTGGTTCCACCTTAATTCATTTTAAGAAAATCTTAAAACCTTGATGTGCTTAACGGGCACAAGCGTTATAGCCTACTATTATTTCGGTATAAAACTCAAAGATGCACTTCCATAAATACTTTAACGATTTTTCTCAGCTATCAAATCTCTCTGTAGTTAAAAATAAATATGTACTCTTCTTCTCACAGTTATTCATGTAGGATAAGTATACCATCTAAAATTTTGATGTCAACATTTTTTTGTAATATTTTTATATTTTAATAATTTTATAAAATATTTGCGTTTTTATAATAACCTATTTTAACAATTATAATTTGCTGGTATACTAGTTATGATGAAGATTTAAGAGGTAAATATGAATTTACAGAAAATAAAAAATTTCGATATATCAATCATAAGCGACCCCCATGTGCTTGCTTATGATCTGATAGCTGATACTGAAGATTTTAAAAAAGAAATAAAAATAGATAGAAAATTACTAGTAGAAAGCGAGGCACTTTTAGGCCAGGCCCTTAAAATGGTCGATGAGGTAAACAGTGATTTTCTTTTTTTACCAGGAGATTTGGTGAAAGATGGTGAATATAAGTCCCATGAGATAGTTAAAAAATATTTATGTGAGTGGAAAAATAAAAAAGATGGCCGTGAGATTTTTATGATCCCAGGCAACCACGATTTAAATAACCACAAGTCCTTTGATTTTAGAAAAGATGAAAAAACTAGAAATATAAGCCCAAAAGAGTTTTATGACCTATATTCTTTTATCTATGAAAATCCTTACGTCCTAGAAATGTATAAGGACTCAGATATCTTTAAAAACTATTTAAAAGATGTCAATAACAAATATGATAGAGAAGAAAAATATAGCTACTATGCTCATGGATATTTTTCTTACGTTTCAAGAATCCCCAGTGATATAAGCGATAGTGGTTTAACTATAATTGCTTTAGATACTTCAATTTATTCAGCTGATACAGAGCAATCTCATAGGGATAATAGGGAAAATGTCCCAGGATCTATAACCCTAGAGCAAATGAGATGGGTTGTTAGAAAAATAGAAGAAGCTAAAGATCGTAAAGATTTAATCTTTGTTATGGCCCACCATGCGCTTATGCCAAACTTTAGAAACCAAGAATTGGTATTTTCCACTTTTATTATAAAAGAATGGCGAACTAAATTTATAGATGATGACCCAAGAATAAATAATAAAACTCCAATCGAAGTTTTAGCTGATAATGGAGTAAAATTTGTTTTTACTGGCCACCTTCACGAAAACGGAACAGCAAAATACGTTTCAGAAATGGGCAATGTAATCTATGATGTACAAACAGGATCAACTGTAACCTATCCCCTACCTATTAGGCATATAAAAATTATAAATAAACTAGAAGAAACTAGTGGCTATGAAGTTTATATAAAAACAGAACTCATAAAAGAATTTACTTATAGAAACCTAGCTGATGAAATAGAAGTAGTAGATGATGCAATAAATTACACCATTGAAAAGCAACTTTCGCTAAGAGATGTCATGCACAATTATATTAGAATCCAGGCCAATAACCCTAAGTATGCTAATATAAATCTAAAACCTTTTTTAATCCAAAAAGCTAGTGACTTTTTAGAAAATGATATACCAGAGCATGGCTATATGAATGAAATAGTCTTTCCAATGATCTATAAGTACTTTCCTTTTAAGAAAAAATATATAGGAAAAATTGATGTTGCTAGAATCAATGGAGAATTTGAATTTCAAATAAAAGCCGCTAGAAATACTCTAACTATGACAGCTACTAACCTTGAGGAAGCTATTGATATAATTTTTGAGCAAATAGATGATAAAATCCTAATCCCTTATCAAATAGTTAGCTACTGGGATAAGATAATAAATAAGGCTTGGCAGATGCCTATAGATGAAGACGGACATACTTTTTATGACTTTGCCAACTACATTTACCAATATAAACCCCTTGGTGAAGAAGAAAGACCTAATTACGTTTCAAAAATGATAGATAATTTAAATAATCCAAACTACAATATTACTAATATCTTAATAGAGTATTGTAGGGAGGAAATAAATGACGCCTTTGATAAATTTACTGGATCTATTGAACTTAAAAAAGATGGCAGCAAAGAGAAGTTTTTTAAAGACTTAATCCAAACTAAGGGACGTATATCTAGTTTTGCCTATAAAAGATTTATCAGAAAGGTAGATACCCTAAGGGATTTACTAGATTATTTCTCAAGATATATTTCAAATGAAAAAGACTTGACAGGCGCTGGTTTTGCTAAAAAAATCTTAAATACCAGATCAGCTAGAGTTGCCAAAGAAAACTTCTCTAACCACATGTTTGGTCAATCCAGTCTAAGAAGATTTGTAATAGATATAGTAAACTCCATGAGTGATGAAATGGTAGAAATTTACCAAAACGAAGATTTAAATGAGTTAGAAAGATACTTTAACTACATCGAATACGATGATACAAATTTATAAAATTCAAATAAAAAAAGACTTTTAGAAATCCTAAAAGTCTTTTTTTAATATTCGCTATCATCCCCAAAAACTGCATCTTGGGTAAAGTTTAGTCCTAATTTTCTAAGCTCACTTTTTTCGCTATCATTTAAGATAACTGTAGAGTGGGCATCTAAATCTTTAAGATTTTTTATCTCTTCCATGGCCATATGGGTCAATGGATTTGTAGTAGCTGAAATAGCTAGAGCTATTAGCATTTCATTTATAGAAAGTGATGGTTCACTTTCTCCTAATGATTCAGTTTTTAATTTAGATACTGGCTCTATAATATGAGGGCTTAGTAAAAGTATTTCATCATCTATTTTGCCTAATTTTTTAAGGGTATTTAAAATAGCTGCAGCAGGTGCAGAAAAAAGATTTGACTTTTTACCGGTAATTATTTTTCCATCTTCAAGTTCTATGGCAAAAGAATCTTTGCCTGTTAAATCTTGTTTTTTTCTAGCAGCTATAGCTACCTTCCTATCCTCTGCTTTGATATCTAAATTACTCATCAGAGTTTGGATTTTTTCTATGCTAGTATAGGATTCTTTGGCAAAGCGAAAATCTACTAAGGAATTATAATAGCGTCTGATAATTTCTTCTTTGCTAGCTTCTATGGCAGCTTCTTCATCTATTATACAAAAGCCGACCATATTTACGCCCATATCTGTGGGTGACTTATATGGAGCTTCACCCATTATTTTCTCTAGCATTTTTTTTAAAACTGGAAAGGCTTCTACATCACGATTATAATTTACCGCAGATGTGCCATAGGCTTCTAAGTGGTAAGGGTCTATCATATTTATATCGTTTAGATTTGCAGTAGCTGCTTCATAGGCCATATTTACTGGATGCATTAAACCTAGATTCCATATAGGGAAGGTTTCAAATTTTGCATATGATGATCTTTGTCCGTTTTCATGGTCTAAGTACATTTGTGAAAGGCAAGTTGCCATTTTCCCAGAACCTGGTCCAGGTCCTGTAACTACAACAAGCGGTCTACTTGTTGGAACATAATCATTTTGACCAAAACCGTCTTTTGATAGTATATGGTCAATGTCATTTGGATATCCATTGATATTATAGGTTCTATAATGTTTTATGGAAAGATTATCTAAGTATTTTTCGAATCTGATAGCCTTATCTTGGTAGGAAAATTGGGTGATAACTATAGAATTTACTAAAAATCCCTTTTGTTCAAAGGCCTGTTTTAGCCTGATACTTTCTATATCATAGGAAATATCATTATCTCCCCTGATTTTATTATTTTCTATATCATTGGCATTTATAGTTATAATTATCTCTACCTTATCCTTGATATTATCTAGCATCCTTAATTTACTATCAGGTAAAAATCCTGGCAATACCCTAGATGCATGAGCATCATCAAAAAGTTTGCCTCCAAATTCAAGATAAAGTTTATCAAAATGGCTGATGCGTTCTAAGATTTTTTCAGATTGTAATTTTATATATTTGTCATTATCAAAGGCTATCTTTTTCATAATCCCTCCCATTTACTATTATAATTATAACAGATAAATTTTTAAAATAAAAAAATCGGAATAATTAATCTTCCGATTTTACTTCTAATTTTTCGTAGCCATCTGTCTTATAAACATTATCATAATGGTCTATCCATAGGACTTCTGCATCAAATTCTTCCGCTACTTTTTTACCAGTTTCAAGGTCTACTATAAATAAATAAGTACTTAAGGCGTCTGCTAAGGCTATATCAGGGTGGACTACTGATACTGATTTAAAGTATTCGGATGGATATCTTGTATCTGGATCTATGATGTGGTGGTAGATTTTTCCATCAACTTCATAAAATCTTTGGTAGTCTCCACTTGTAACAACTGTAGTGTCTTTTAAATCTATAATGCTAGCATAGGGATTTTTTTCATCCAAGTTTGGGTTTTGGATGGCTATTCTCCATAGACCATTTGCCTTATCGGGATTTTCACCAATTATTACATCATCTCCACCTACTGATAAAATTCCGTGGGTTAGACCTGCTTTTTTTAAATCTTCAGCCATTATCTTGATAGCATAACCCTTACCTACAGCCCCTATATCTATTTGTAAATTAGGATCTTTTATAAAAACATTATTTTTTTCTTTATCTATTTCTATTTTGTTTATATCCGTATTTTGTGCTGCTTTTTCTAATTCTTCTTTGCTTGGAATTTTGGCATTTTTAGGATTATCTAAGCCAGCTTCCCTGTATTCATGCCAGAGACTTAAAAGATTTCCTAGGGCCATATTAATTTTTCCATCAGTTATATCATAAATATAATTGCTGTATTCCATTAATTCAATTATAGCTGGATCAACTTTTACAGGTTTTTTGCCTGCATTTTCGTTTATAGTTTTTACGTTATTTACCCCTTCAAAGTCATGGTAGGTATTAAATAACTGGTGGTATTTTTTTAAATCCTTTTCTAGAACTTCCTTGTATTTTTCAAATTCTTTTTCATCTTTTGTATAGACCAAAAAGTTTGTAACTGTATCAAAATATTGGTAATAAACTGTACTATGTTTTTCTAAATTTGTTTGTTTTGCACCAGCCTCGGTGGTAGCTACTTGGGCTTGTTGGGTGCTACAACCTGTTAAGCTTAGGGCAAAAACTATTGCTACTAATATCTTTTTATAAATCATAATTTATTTATATTAATAGTCTCCATATCTTTTTTTATTTGTATGCCTGCATCATCCGCCCAATATAATAAAATGTTTCCAGCAGCTTTTGATCTAAAATCATAATAGTCATCCTCAAGCCCTAGAGCATAGACTGTATCAATAAATTCTTCACTAGGTGAATAGCCGTTAAATTCGTCTATAAATTGGTCTTTTTGAAACCTATCTAGGGTTTCTATAAAAGCTTCACGGATATTTGATCGATCAAATTCATCACGACTAGGCATCAATACATAATGTTCAATATCATTTTCTATATCAACATAATCTCTTATAATATCTTCTTCTGTTTGTCCTTGGTTTATACGGATAAAATCTAAACTTTCTGTATTTATCCAAATAGCTTTTAGATAAGTATCCTCATCTAATAAAGTCCATTTTTCTACCAACCAAGATAAATTAATTGGTTTTTTCATTCTTTTTTCTAATTTCAAAAACTGCTGCTTCATATTCCCAAAGCTCCAGTTTTAAAACCTCTCCCTTTCTAATATCTATTTCTCTATAAGTTTCTCTAGCACCTCCATAAGCACTAGCGAAGGAATTTAATGTTTCAATAAATATTAAATCTTCATCAAATATAAATTCATAGGCCTTGTGGTAGACATTTGCCATATTTAAAACTATTAAAAATCTAGAATCATCTGCGATTCTCTCATAAGCAAATACAGATGTTTTCGCATCATCTACAACTAGCCACTTAAAACCATTTTCATAGTAGTCACGGGCAAAAAATGCCGAGTTATTTTTATAAAGGTAGTTTAAATCTTTAATGAAACGGTTAAAATCATCATGGATTGGATAATTTTTTATATCCCAATTTATAGATTCATTTTCATTCCACTCATCAAAGGTGGCTATTTCATTACCCATAAAGTTTAATTTCTTACCAGGATGAGTCATTTGGTAGGTGTTTATAAGCTTTAATTGCTTAAATTTATCTTCATAAGACCCATTCATCTTATTAATCATTGGTTTTTTTAGATGAACAACTTCATCATGGCTTAGGGGTAATAAGTATCTTTCATCATAAAAATAAAACATAGAGAATGTTATTTTATTATGGTACATGGACCTGTTGTAAGAATCAACCTCAAAATATTTTATAGTATCATTCATCCAGCCCATATCCCACTTATAGTCAAATCCTAAACCCTCATTAGAATTTTTATTAGTGACTAGAGGATATGATGAGGAGTCTTCTGCAATTAGCATTACATCAGGATATTTTATTGCTAAAGTTTTATTTAAATCACTTATAAAATTTATATTATCTTTATGAACGCCACGATTTTCATTGCCATTATAATAAATCATATAGGAAACTGCATCTACCCTTATCCCATCTAAATGAAATTTTTCTATCCAATATGAAAAGCTTGATTTCATGAAACTTCTGACATGGCCTTTGGAATAATCAAAATTTATAGATCCCCATTCAGAATAAGTGAGGCCCTCGTAGGCAGATTCATATAAATGAGTCCCATCAAAAGTTTTTAAGCCGTAATAATCATTGGCAAAATGCACTGCAACCACATCAAGGATAACGCCTATGCCATTTTGATGCATAAGGTCAATAAACTTTTTAAAATCTTCAGGCCTTCCATAACGGGATGATGTTGCAAAAAAACCGGTAGATTGGTAGCCCCAAGATGGATAATAAGGATATTCTGTAACTGGCATTATTTCTACATGGGTGTAGTTCATTTCTTTAATATGAGCAATTAATTTATCAACTATATCTAAAAAATTAACATCCTTACCGTATCTTAGCCAGCTACCTATATGAATCTCATAGATATTCATTGCTTTATCAAAATTTTTAGTTCGATTTTTTATAAAATTATCATCATCAAATTTATAATGCTCATCTACAATTATAGAAGCAAAATCTCCTTCATAATCCATGGCCCTTGCAAAAGGATCAGTATGTTCTACCCAGTTGCTATCCTTTACTACAATTAATTTATAATAATCTCCAACTTTTGCCTTTAAAAAGGTATAAAAATATCCATATTGAGGATTTTTACTCATTTCATGATTTTGCCAATTAGTAAAATCACCCTTTATAAAAAGTTGGTCAGCATTTGGGGCATAAACTCTAAATATATATCCATCTTGAAAGGCTATTGGCCCAAATAATTCATGTCCATTACTGGCATAACCATTTATATAATTTTTTATTTGCTCATGGTCAGTTTCAATAATATTTATTTCCATTATTATTTATCCTCTATCATGTGAGTAATGTGCCTTATAAGTATTTCTATTCCCTTTGTATTTTTTGCTCCACGTGGGATAATCATATCTGCATATTTTTTGGTAGGTTCTACATACTTTTCATGCATGGGCTTTACTTGTTTGATAAACTGCTCTAAAACAGAATCTAGTGACCTACCACGTTCTTTAGTATCTCTTAAGATTCTTCTTTGTAATCTTACATCACTGTCAGCATCTATAAAAACTTTGGTATCTGTTATTTCCCTTATGCGTTTATTTTCTAAAACTAGGATACCTTCTATAAGGATAATTTTTGTCGGATTTATTGTTACAGTTTCATTACTACGGGTGTGGTCTGTATAATCATAGGTGGGCATTTCGATAGAATTGCCTTTTTGTAATTTTTTTAAATCTTCATAAAATAAATCATTGTCAAAAGCACCTGGATAATCGTAATTTAGCTTTGCTCTTTGATCAAAACTTATATCGTCATGAGCCTTATAGTAATTATCATGGCCTATTACTATCAAATCATCCTTAAAGTATTCATCGATATGTTTTACTATGGAAGATTTGCCAGAAGCAGAGCCCCCTGCAACGGCAATTATTTTTACTTCACTCATAGTTTTATCTCATTTATCACATTGCCATCTAAGTATTCGTAAATATTGTTAAAAACAATTTCAGCACGATTTTTCATAGCTTCTTTAGTGTAGAATCCTACGTGATTAGTAAGCACAGTATTTTTTGCATTTCTTAGTGGATAGTCTTCTGGAAGTGGTGGTTCCATATCAAAAACATCTATACCAGCACGTAGTTTATCTTCATTTAAAAGCTCTGCTAGATAATCATTATCAACAACTGGTCCTCTGGCACAATTTATAAGAATAGCATTTTCTTTCATCTTATCAAGTTCTTCTTTACCTAGGAAGTGTTTGGTTTCATTATTATTTGGAATATGTAAGGAAATAACATCAGATTCTTTTAAAAGTGTATCTAAATCTACATAGCTAACCCCAAGATCTTTTATCTCTTCTTTTTCTGTTCTAGAATAAGCTAAGACTTCACAGCCAAAGGCTAGTAAAATACCGATTAATTTTGTACCAATATTACCTGTACCAATTACCCCAAACTTTTTGCCTTGGATTGTCTCACCCATAAGATTATTGTTTTGGCCATCAAAAATATTTGCCTTATTGCTATTAAACTTTCTCATAACAGCAATAGTTAAACCTATAACAAGCTCTGCTACTGAATCATCTGAATAACCACTAGCATTTACTAGGGTAATACCATTTTCTTTTACAGCATCCAAATCTATATGATCAACACCTGTAAAGGCAACGTCGATTAGTTCTAGATTTTTTGAAGCATCTATAACTTTTGCTGATAAAGCTTTATTTGTTATTATAGCTATATCAGTATCTTTTAATCTTTCTATAAGCTCATCATCATCTTTGGCATTATCATCATAAGAAATAAACTCATGGCCCATTTCTTCTAATTTTGCTTTGTGCTCATTAATTATTTTTTTATCAACTTCTAATGGATTTACTAAAGATATTTTCATAGTACTCTCCTTAATATTTATTCTATTTTGATTATACTATAAAAATTTAAATTATCGGGATAAAAAAGCTCCAACTACTGTTGGAGTCTAGCTTACTAATTATTTTTAGATTTTTCTTTTAATTTCTTTTCTTTATTGCGCGCCCTTAGCATCTTAAAAAAACTTTGAAGTTCAAATAAACATTCATCAGCCATAAGTCCAAATTCGGCATCCACATAGTGTAACTGTGACCTATCTCCAGTAATATTTGTATTAGATCCAGATGCCCCACGCTTATAGTCTGGAATACCGATTACTAGCCTATCTATACGAGAATTTATTATAGCCCCGGCACACATAGAGCAAGGTTCCATAGTTACATACATAGTACAATTTTCTAGTCTAAAATCATTAAAGTACTCATTAGCTTCTTTTATAGCATTCATTTCTGCATGCAGTAGTGCAGACTTTCCCTTATAAGTAAAGTTGTGACCACGTCCAATAATTTTTCCATCAAAAACTATGACACAACCTACAGGCACCTCCTCTATGAAGCGAGCAAGGCGTGCCTCATAAAGGGCTTCATTCATAAAAAAATAATCAGCATAACTAAAGTCTATTTTACTAATATCAGTCATAAAAATCCTTTAAAAATAAATATAAAAAAAATATCTTTTAAAAAAGATATTTCTTAGTTAAATATAAATGGTGTTCCAGAGAGGATTCGAACCTCCGACACCCGCCTTAGGAGGGCGGTGCTCTATCCAGCTGAGCTACTGAAACATAAGGTAGGCCTGTCCGGCCAGGAGAGGACCCTCCATGGAATGGTCGCAGGGCATAGCCCGAGAATTTTATCCGGCTTCTTAAGAGCACCCGTGCCAAAGCACGGAACTCCCGCAGAGCAAGGCTCGAGGACAAAGGCCCTGCGCCGCATGAGCAGTCGGAACAAAGTTCCGAACTAAATTTAATACTATCTATAGTCCTCAGCCCCAGAGGGGCTTGCGGTATTCCGTGCTGAAGCACGGGTCCTCCAAAAGGCGGACAGCCTTGTCTTATTACCTAGCAATCAACACTTTAAGCAAAAAGTTAGCCGCATCTTTACTAGTTCTCATAATCCTAGAAAATGTAGATGCTTTTTTTAAATCACTTTTGGCGTGAAGAGGCACTTTGTATTCTTCATCTTCATAGCTTACATAGGCTTCGCCTAGTTGATCTCCTGCTTTAATAGGTGCTTTTATGTTATCTTTTATATTATACTTGATAGCAGCATGAGTATCATCTTTTACAATAATATTTACATCTTCATTTGGATATACTTCTATATAGCCTTGAGTAGTAGTATTATTTTTTATAGATTTAACTGCCACATTTTTATCTAGGACACTTTCTAGATTGTAATACCTACTTACATAATAAATTAAGTCGCTCATTACACTATTTCTAGTGTCTTTTTGATCTGCTCCCATTACTACACCGATGGTTCTGAAATCATCTTTATCATCAATTTTTTTCATATCAGTTGTAGTTACTAGACATGCTCCTGCCTTATCAGTTGTACCAGTTTTTAGTCCATCTACCCCTGGAATATCTCCTATAAGTGGAACAGTAGATTCTACATCGATATTACGTCTTGGATCTATGATTTCTCTAACATCACCGTACTCTAGAATTTCAGGATATTTTTCTATAATATGTTGGGTTAGTTTAAATAAATCTCTGGCAGAAGATGAGTTTTCTTGGCCGCTTTCTGTTTCAACTCCACTTGCATTATAATAAATTTGACTATCTAAACCTAATTCTGATGCTTTCATAGTCATATCTCTTGCAAATTCTGTTTCAGAATCAGCTACTGTAACTGCAAGTTGGTAGGCACAGTCATTACCAGAAACTACTATTAATCCTTCTAAAAGTTCTTCTACTGTAAAAACTTCATCTTCTTCCAAACCAAGGGCAGAATATTCCCAGCTATTAAATTTTGCTGCTTCTTCATCTACTACCACCTCTTGGTCAAGGCTTATCTTCCCATCATCTATGGCTTCTTTGGTTAAAAGATAGGTCATAAGTTTACTTAATGAAGCCATTGGCAAGGACTGGTCAGCATTTTTTTCGTAATAAATATCCCCTGTTTTTTCATTACCGATAAGGTAGCTTGTTACATTATCATCTAGGCCCACCACCTGGGTTTGGTCAGCCGCCAATGATGGTAATGGAGCTAAAATTAAGATAAATGCTAAAAGCAAGGACAATACTTTTTTATTTTTCATACACTCCCCTAACTTAAGAATGACTCAAGCTTCTTGTAATTACTTCTTAAAACTTTAAGGCTTTCTACATCTATTTCTCTAGGATATGAGTAGCCAAGCTCTTCACATAAATCCATAGCTATTTTTCTAAATAAAACACAGGCCTTAAATAAAGAATTATAGATATCCATAAGGTCTTCATGGTGGTAAGTTAAAAGAAAATCTTCTTTAGTATTCATATCTAAAGTACTCTTTAACTTTTGTCCATCATAACCCTTATCCATGGTGTAGGCGTACTTATTTTTTATATAAAAATCTATCATAGTTAGAAGATAGTTTCTTACTTCCCCCATTTTAAGACTGGCTGCTATTTCATCCTTTTCGTTAATATACAAAGAAACTTCCACAGCGCTTGCAAAAAAGTTTCTTATAGTAGATATAAATTCGTATTCTTTTGGTACATCATATCTAAAGTTTTGATTTGCATCTAGTCTATCTGTACCTATTTTTGTGTAGATAAATTCTATATCTTTTGGCAAAGTTTTTAGAAAAACATCAGCATAATCACTTGCTATGATACTTTCAGTAATTTTTGTATTATCTTTTTTATAAATATTTATGCTAGTAAAAGGCACATTAGCCTTATCAATAGTAAATTCTTCTTTTATTCTATTTACAAGGAAAACATCATCAAATAAGCCCACTAATTCTTCTTCAAGTTTGCCAATTATTATGTCATTTACAACTGTATAAACCTTATAAATAGAGTCATAGTTTTCGTTTTTTATACAAAAAATAGACTCTATAGCATCATTAGTTTTGGCATAAGAGATGAGTTTATTATTAATATCATTTCTCATATTAATCTAAGCTTTCTATATAATCTTTTAAAAGCTTTGCAGTAAGTCCCCATATTACTGGATCTGTATCATAAAAATACACATCATTAAAGGTAGTCCAAAAATCATAGTCCCTACCCTTATGGATTTTCTCAAATGGAAAGTCCTCTGGAAACTCCATTTTGTATGGAGTGTGATAGACTATTGGTCTATTATTTTTTAGATAATCTATATCTACTGCAAAAACTCTTTCAACTTCTTCATTATACTTTATTTCATCAATATTTTTATGTATCCTACCATAAAAAGCTTTTACATGCATATATGATGCATTTAAAATCATAGAAGAATAGCCTTGATATTCTATATCTTCGTAGTCAAGCAATAATTCTTCCATAGTTTCTCTAACTGCAGCCTCTTCAAATGTCTCACCCATTTCAACACGACCACCAGGAAAACTTACCTCCCCTGGTTGGGTAATTTTTTGAGATCTCACCTCAAATAAAATATGGTCTTTACCATCTACTTCTATTATAGGTATAAGTACTGCATAATTTCTAATTTTATCATAAAACTTGTCATCAACCAATAAATTTTTCATAATAACCTCTGTTACTTTATCTTATAAAAATATTAGCTCTTAGTCAAATAAAATGACGTTTGAAGTCTTATAATATTGGTATAATATATAATGTTATATAAACAATATTTAAGAAAGGAATTTATAATGTTTAAAGAATTTAAAGAATTTATTGCCAAGGGTAATGTCCTTGATATGGCAGTAGGTATTATCATGGGTACTGCTTTTACAGCTATAGTTAACTCAGTAGTAGAAGATTTACTAATGCCAATTATAACAGGTCTTACAGCTGGAGTAGATTTTTCAGAATTAAATGTAAATATAGCAGGCGCTCAACTAAGATTTGGTAATTTAATTAACGCTATTATAACATTTTTAATCATTTCTTTTGTTATGTTTGCTATTGTAAAAACATTTAATAGAAATAATAAAGAAGTTGAAGAAGATACTGCAAGCAAAGACTGCCCATACTGTAAAACTTCTATACCAGTAGAAGCAACCAGATGCCCACACTGTACTAGTGAACTAGAAGGCTACCACAACGAGCACGCTAACGCTAACCGTGTAGTTGTAAAATAATATTTAAAATTAAGAACCACCTAGGGTGGTTCTTTTTTTGTTGATTTTTATTGACATTATAAATTTATACGTTATAATTATCTTAAGATAGTTAGTTACTCAAGTAACTAACTAATAAGGAGGCAATATGAATGGATTCCAATAAGCTTATTTTTGAACAAGTAGCAGAAATGGTAGAAAATCAAATCTTAGATGGCCTATTAAAAGAAAATGATCAATCTCCTTCTACTACTGAGTTTGCAAATACCTACGGTATCAATCCCGCTACAGCTAGAAAGGGTCTAAATATTTTGGTAGATGAGGGCATACTTTATAAAAAGAGAGGTATGGGCATGTATGTAACTGATAAAGCCATAGATATTATTAAAGAAAAGAGAAGACAAGAGTATCTAGATAATATACTTCCTGATTTAATTAAAAATATTAAATTACTTGGGATAAGTAAAGATGAATTGATAAAAGAAATCGAAGATATTTATAAAAAGGAGGATATAGATGATTGAGGTAAGAGATTTAAATAAATCCTTTGATGATAAAATTATATTTCAAAATGCAAACCTAAATATAGAAGAAAACAGAATTTATGGATTATTTGCTAGAAATGGAGTTGGAAAAACCACTCTCCTTAAAATTTTAGCTGATCAGTTAGTAAATTATCAAGGTCAGATAAGCTATAATAATAAATCTATTAGAGAAAATAAGGATTATAAGAAAAGAGTACTGCTAGTAGGAGAAGATTTTATTTCAGAAACTTTAAAACCCGAACGCCTTAACAAAATTATGGATTTAATCTACATCCTTTTAGAGAATTTCAATAAAGAAAGATTTGAGGAGCTAATTGATATATTTGCTATCGATATGAAAACTAGATATAGGAAGCTTTCTTTTGGTAACCAATGTCTTTTTAGAAATGCTATAGGTCTTGCCAGTGGTGCAGATTTTCTTTTCTTTGATGAACCAACTACTGGTCTAGATGAAATAAATAAAGATAATTTCTATAAAAAACTTATGGAGTATCAAGATAAGGACGAATCAACAGTAGTTATATCCTCCCACAACGTAGCCGATATAGAAAAAATGATTACTGATGTAATAATTTTAAAGGACAAAAAAGTTATAATCAATGAGCCTATATATGGTGTAGAAGAAAAATCATATTCTATAACCCTTGACCCAAAAGATTTGGATATGCTAGCTAGTAAAAATGTTATAAGTAAAAATGTATTTGCAAATCAAGTTATTGCAAGTGTATATGATGATTTTACTGAAGAAGAGTTACTTGCTCTTAGACAAAAGGCTAGTATTAGCAGATTAAACTTAAGAGACTTATTTATAGCAATAAATAATGAGGAGGTTTGATATGAAAAGTATAAAAAAATTGTTGAAATTAGAAATAAAATACTATTCTCACTATTTTTTAATATTTGCTGGAATCTCAATTGTTTTAGGAAGTATTTTTGGCCTACTAGCTAAGGGTTCAAATACTCCCTTAGAAAATGTTAGAGCTTCCATAGGAGGATTATTATTTATCAGCTGCTTATCTTTGCTACTGACATCAGCAATTGAATCACTTATAAAAACAAATAGACTAGGTTTGCAATTTGCAAATACCAGAAATGATATAATCTTTGCTATACTTCTAAAGGATATAATAGGGATTATAATTTTTGGTGTTGTTTCCTATTTAATCTTATATTACCTAATGCCAAGACCCTTAGATCAAAGTGGAGTATTTTTTGTTACTAAAATGATTTATGAAAGATTTAATTTTAATAGCTTAGGTGAATTATTGTTATATTTTACAATGATAGTTTCGCTAATAAATATTATCCCAATGATATTTTATATATTAAAATTTAAAGATAAGCTAATCTATGGTCTACAAGGAGCAGCTGGATACTTAGTTATAACTTCAGGTAATTTTATTCAAAATATACCTAACTCCCCTATCATAACTCTAACCATATTTGTGCTAGTGCAAATTATTAGAGCAATTATAATAAAAAAAGTTGATAGGTATTAAGATTTTAATTTAGTTGATTGATTGTAAATTAAGTAAAAAATATAGGAGAAATTATGAATCAAATAGGAAAAATTTTAAAAATTAATAGTAAGAATGATATAAAATCTTATCTAACTGCTATTTTAATAGCATTATTAGGTGGAGTTGTCCTAGCCTTTGCTAAAAGAAAAGATTTGGACAATTTTAAATCGGGTTATTTATTTTCTGCAGCAATCTTAATTATACTAGTAACAGCAGTATTTGCCTTTATATCAGTGGTAGGAGCACTAGATAAAAACTACTCTCTAGCTAATAAACTAGGTTTTACTAGAAAAGAAATATCTTATAGCTTAATCTTAAAAGATATAATTTTACTAGTTCTTACTAGTCTTATAATATATGGACTATCTCAAGTATTTGTAGGACAAGTAGATACTATTCCTAATTATGGCATTCGAATCTTAGAATTTTTCATAAATGGAAGACCAAGCTTTACTGCTATATTTACAGAAGTAATAATAGCTATCGATTTTGCAATAATTGCTTCTGTTATAGCCTTTATAATTGGATTTGCTCCTGGACCTATTGGGATTATCCTTTATGTAATATTTATATCCTTGATTGGAAACCAGATTTTAGCTGGCAATCCTATTTATTTACTAATAGGCTTTATAGTTTTTATCCTAGCAGTTATATTTAGACACCTAGTAATACTAAAATTTGATCCAAAAAAATAGGAGATGAGTAAAAACTCATCTCCTTTTTTCTTTTATATAATCACAGTTAGCACATCTTATCTCATCTACTCTTCTATTTTTCTTATGGACTAGAAGGTCACCACATTCTGGACATTTTTCTCCTGTTGGTGGATCCCATACTGCATAATCACAGTCTGGATAATTGTCGCAAGCATAAAATCTCTTGCCTTTTTTGCTAACTTTTTCTATTATCTCTCCATTTTTACATTTTGGACAGGTCACTCCAGTTGTTTTTACAATTGATTTTGTAAAATCACAGTCTGGAAAGTTGGTACATCCTATAAATTTACCATTTCTACCGTGTTTGATAGCTAAGGCATGGCCGCATTTTGGACATTTTTCATCCAAAACCTTATCCTTTACCTTATAGTCAGTAGAATCTTTTTTGACATTTGTCATATCTTTTTCAAAATCTTTATAAAAATTGCCTAAGACATCTTTCCAATAGATTTCATGTTCTGCTATCTTATCTAGCTGATCTTCCATTTCAGCAGTAAATTCTACATTTATGATATCATCAAAGTTTTCTTGCAAGAAATTATTTACTGTAATTCCAAGCTCTGTTGGATAAATTGACCTGCCCTCATATTCTACATAGTTTCTATTTACTATTTGGTTAATGGTTGCAGAATATGTTGATGGACGGCCTATGCCAAATTCTTCTAAGACTTTTACAAGGCTTGCTTCTGTATATCTTGCTGGAGGATTTGTAAAGTGTTGGTCTTTTTTGATTTTTGTAGCAGATATTACATCTCCCTCATTTAGTTCTGGGAGGATATTTTCATTTTCCAAGGCTCCACTTATTTTATTAAATCCTTCAAAAATAGTAATTTTACCATTTGACCTAAAGATTAAACCATTGTTATCAAAATTAATAGTTGTTGATAGGTATTCATAATCTGTCATTTGAGATTGAACTACTCTGGTCCAGATTAATTTATAAAGCTTATATTGCTGGTCTGATAAGTATGGTTTTAAGGAAATAGGATCTCTATAAATAGAAGTTGGGCGGATGGCTTCGTGGGCATCTTGACTGCCTTTTTTCTTACCACCGTGAGAGTTTCCTTTTGATGCATATTTTGCCCCATATTTTTCATTTATATATGATAAGGACTCATTTACAATCTCTTGGGAAATTCTTGTAGCATCTGTTCTCATATAAGAAATTAAACCAACTGAGCCATCGCCTACATCGATACCTTCAAAAAGTTGCTGGGCAAGTTGCATGGTATATTTGGTTGAATAACCCAATTTATTTGAAGCATCTTGTTGGAGGGTTGATGTAGTATAAGGTTTTGGAGGTTTACGAGATTTTTTGGTCTTTTTTACCTCTACTACCTTAAAGTTATCCTTATCTATGGCATCTAAAACCTTATTTGCTCCAGCTTCATTGGAGATTTTCATCTTTTTGCTAGGTTTACCATAAAATTCTGAGATAAATTTTGTATTATCATGCTTATGGTCAGCAGTTATAGTCCAGTATTCTTCTGGCACAAAGGCATCTATTTCTTTTTGTTTTTCTACAATGAGCATTAGAGCAACGGATTGTACACGTCCTGCTGATAGGCCAGATTTTACTCTTTTCCATAAAATAGGGCTTATTTCATAACCCACTATCCTATCCATCACCCTTCTTGCCTGCTGGGCATCTACTAGGTTTTGGTCAATTTGCCTTGGATTTTTGATGGCATTTTTTACATTATCTTTGGTAATCTCGTGAAATTCTACACGGTTTTTATCTTTTGGATCAAGACCTAAAAGATATTCTAAATGCCAGCTAATGGCCTCACCTTCCCTATCCGGGTCAGTCGCCAGATAAACTTTATCTGCCTTATCTGCTTCTTTTTTTAATTCATTTATAGTTTTTGCCCTGCCCCTTACTTTTATATATTCAGGTTCAAAGTTATTTTCTATATCTACACCAAATTTTGACTTAGGTAAATCGCGCAAGTGCCCAATGGTCGCCATTACCTTATAATTGCTACCTAGCATCTTGCCGATTGATTTTGCTTTTGTTGGAGATTCTACTATCACTAAATTTTTAGCCAAGCTTTTCACCTCTTTGTTGTAAATTCATTATTTCCAATATTTTCTATATAATCTCTTAGCTCTAGAGAAGTTAAAAGATAGTTAATTTCATCTATACTATAAGTTAAGTTGTTTGCTAAAATATCTGCACTTGTGTTTGGATTTTCTTCGATATATCTTACTATTTCTAACTCATCTTTTGCAAGTGAAGAATAATCTATACTTGATTTTACTTGATTTATATCTAAAAGATAGTCAAGCTCTTCTAATATATCTTCAGCTGTAGTTATTAATTTACTGCCTTCTTGGATAAGTTTATTAGTACCCTTAGAATAAATAGAATTTATATTGCCAGGAACTGCAAAGACTTCCTTGCCTTGGTCTAGGGCACATCTTGTAGTAATCATTGTTCCAGATTTTTCTTTAGCTTCTATAACTACAGTTGCCAAAGATATACCAGATATTATCCTATTCCTACGTGGGAAATTATAAGGCTTTGGTTCTGTACCTAATGGAAATTCTGACAAAATTAAGCCATTATTTTCCAAATCTTCGTATAACCTACGATTTTGTTTTGGATATATCTTATCAATCCCACATCCAATTATTCCTATAGTCCTACCGGAAACTTCTAGTGTAGATTTGTGGCAGACTGCATCTATACCATAGGCAAGTCCAGATACAGTTGTGATACCTGCAGTAGCTACGCCCTGGCTTAAAGTTTTGCAAACCCATTTACCATAATCGGTGCATTTTCTAGCCCCAACAAAGGCTATGGAATTTTTATCCTTTTCATAATCAAGCTTTCCCTTATAAAATAAAATAGCTGGCCTATCTTCTATATATCTTAGATTTTCTGGGTAATCATCATCCAAAATTGTCACATAGCTATATCCATACTTTATAACTTTTTCATGATAATCTTTAAATTCTTCTATAGACTTAACATTAAAGATTTTTTCATAGGCCTTATCTGTTAAAAAATCTAGGTCTACCCTAGATTTATCAAATAAATTGTCAAAGCCTATAGTTTCATGGATTTTTAAAATGATTCGATTATCTAAAAATATGTAGTTTAGGTAGAGAATTATTTCTCTATTTGTATATTTAAAATGCATTTTCAATATAATTTATCTTTCTACTTTCGGTAAATACTTCTGCCACATCAAACCTCATTATATAATCTGTAAGATTATTTTCTATCAAATAAACTTGGCTTGCCTTTTCAATTCTTTGTTGCTTGTGATAGTTTACGGCCTCTCTAGGATAACCATATTTAATATTTTTCCTCGCCTTTACTTCTACAAAGCAAACTATATTATTTTTAAAGGCTATAATATCAACTTCCCCATAGGGTTTTAAGTAATTACGATCTAGGATTTCATAGTCATTTTTTACTAGAAAATTTGCAACTAATTCTTCTCCAAAATCCCCTATTTTTCTTTTTTCACTCATAGAAAACTTTCCTGTTTGGCAAAATATTTTTTTAGAAAACTTAACCTATGAATTGGCGTAATTCCAACCTTGTCTATAGCTTCATAGTGCTTTTTTGTTCCATATCCCATATTAGTATTAAAGGAATATTCTGGATAGATTTTTGAAAAGTTAATCATAATATCATCCCTGCGGACTTTAGCAAGGATTGATGCACAAGATATGGCATATTCGTTTAAATCACCTTTCACTATATTTAACTGGGGAATATCAGTAGCTATTCTCTCTGCATCTATGAGCAATACATCTGGTTTTATTGCTAAATTTTCTACTGCATTTTTCATAGCAAGAAGGGTTGCTTGTCTTATATTTATTTCATCTATTGCTTTATTATTGGCATAGCCATAGGAAACTGCAAGGGCATCATTTAAGATTTGCTCTTTTAGCTCTAGCATCTTAGCTCTTTTTAGCTTTTTAGAATCAGTAACACCCTCAATCTTAGAATCTTTTTTCATAATAACTGCACAAGTTACCACAGGCCCAGCCAAGGGGCCACGGCCCACTTCATCCACTCCTGCTATATGATTATATTTTTCATAGATTTCTTTTTTTATCTCTTCATTATATGCGGAATATCTCATGGGCGTTCTAGACTTATTCTTCCTAGTTTTCCTGATCTAAAGTCAGTTAGAATAATATTTGCAGTTCTAGTATAGTCAAAATCTCCACCCCTGATGATAGCCCCACGCTTTCTTGCTATATCTTCATAAATTTCTAGGGCCGATTTTTCTGGGTCTACGCCATACCTTTCTGTTAAATTTTCTGGATATTCTTCTTTTATTTTTTCTAAGAATTTAAGGGTTAAATCTTCTATATTTAATATTTCATCCTTTATGGCATGGGTATAGGATAAGTTTAGACCTGTTTTTTCATCAAATTTTGGCCAAAGTACACCCGGTGTATCTAAAAGTTCAATATTTGCCCCAGTTTTTATCCATTGCTTAGTCTTTGTAACTCCAGGACGATTTCCGACATTGGCAGATTTTCTTTTAGCTACATTATTTATAAAAGTAGATTTACCTGCATTTGGTATACCTACTATCATCATACGAATGACCTTATTTTCTATATTTTTTGCTTCTATTCTTTCAAATTTTTCAGCAAGTTCTGCCTTTGCCATATCATAGATTCTAGAAACATTTATTTTTTCTTTAGAATTCATAAGAGTAGCTGGGATACCTTCTTGCTTAAATTTATTTATCCACATTTTATTTACCTTACTATCAGCAAGATCTGATTTATTCATAATTATCAAACGTGGTTTATCTCCTAAAATCTCATCTAACATTGGATTTCTAGATGATTCTGGTATGCGGGCATCTATTATTTCTAAGACTATATCTACTAGTTTTAAATTATTTTGTATCTCTTCCTTGGTCTTTTTCATATGACCTGGATACCAATTTATATTCATCGCCATAATATTCTCCTTATTTTCTAAATATATTATACATAATATATTCTTTTTATCTAGAATTAGCTAATTTGTTGTACTTAAAAAGTGTACCAATTTATAAATCATATAGCTACTATCTTCATTATATATGCTTAATTTTTTTATACATTCATTCTTGTTTTTAACTAAGTTTTGATATACAATTAATAAAAATTATCAATGAAAAATAGAAAAGAATAAAGAATGGAGAAGAAAATGAGTAAGGAATTTTCTATTACAGGAAACAAGGCTATCTTAAATTTATCAGAGCAATTTTTTAATGATATCAATGAACTTTTAAATAGCAATTCTTTTTTTGAATTAACAAAATCATTTATAAACTATCATAAAGAGGAATCATCTAGGGTCTACACATACATAGAACAATTTTTTATCAATTCATCTGTAGACTCTCTTTCAAGAGAGTTGGTCGATATACTAAAGCTACTTACAGTTATGAATATTGATGAAATATCATCAAAGATAAATAAATATCATAATCTAAACAAGGAAAAAGACGGGCTATTAAAGATAGTGGAGGAGTTTTATGATTATTGGAGAAATCTTGAAAGATATTCAATAATAGAACAAAAAGAAGATTCTCGTGGAGTTGGAGTAGTAAATTTTGTTGAAATAAATGAAAAACTAAAAAATATGATTCTTCAAGCCTACAGAAGAATAGAAATGTCTATAGTAGGAACATGGCCAAAAGTATATAGGCAAGTACCAGCGGCTGCTGATGCATCTATTATGATTAGGTATTTTTATAAAGATTTTCCAAAAATTTACGATAATTTAAATAAAATTCCTTTTATAACTCAAGTTATGATTGAAACTCCATATATTACCTATACTAAATCAAACAAAAGGGATGGAATATTTGAAGAAGTTTACGAAAATCCAATACTAGATACAAATATAAATTACGAACACTTTTTCTGCTATCCTGCAAAGGTAGGAGATAATCTGATATATATATATTTTCATAGAGACCTTCTTACTCATGGTGTTTCCGCATCAAACCTGTTTGAGCTTGCTGATGTTAAAGAAATAGAAGAAAAAACTCCTGATGCCATTTATATATATGGACCAAAAGATAAGGGTAATAGGAAAAATTCTTTCTATTATGATGAGGAAAACAAGTTATATGTAGGCTATGCTGCCTATAGTGATAAGATCGATTATTTTGGTTATCTTAAAAAAATGGTTTTAACCTTAAACAATGTAATAAACATCAAAAAGGGATACTTACCAATACATGGCGCTGGGCTTTCTATAGTTTTACAAAACGATAAAACAGTAAATATAGTAATCCTTGGTGATAGTGGTGCTGGAAAAAGTGAATCAATAGAAGCCTTTAGAACTCTTGCCAAAGACTATATAAAAGAAATGACCATAGTCTTTGATGATATGGGATCATTTAGAATTAAAGATGGAAAAGTCTATGCTTATGGTACAGAAATAGGTGCCTTTGTAAGACTTGATGACCTTGATGCAGGTTATGCTTTCAAGCAAATTGATAGATCAATTTTTATGAACCCTGATAAAGTAAATGCACGACTTATAATGCCAGTAGCAAGTTTTGAGGAAATAAATAAGGGATACGAAGTTGACTTTTTCCTCTATGCTGATAACTACTCAGCAGTTTTGGATGGTGAATCTTCAATAGAAATACTTGATGAGAAAAAAGAAGCCCTAAGAATCTTTAAAAGAGGCGGCAGGCTTGCTAAAGGAACTACAACTGAAACCGGTCTTGTGCAAACCTATTTTGCAAATCCATTTGGTCCTGTTCAAAAAATGGAAGAATGTGACAAATTATTAGATCAATACTTTGAAACTTTATATAAAAATGAAGTAAAGGTTGGAACTATAAGAACCCAATTAGCCCTTGATAATATGCAATTTGAAGGCCCAAAAGCTGCAGCTATTGAACTATTTGAATTAATTAAAGATATGTAAGATAACAAAAACTCAGGCAAAATATTTGCTTGAGTTTTTATTTTACTTATTTACCTCTTCAATTGCTTCTTTTATAAGTCTAGGGGAAATAATACATTTTTCTTCACTTACTGCACAAACTGCAAATCTTAGACCATTTTTATTTGCAACTATATACATGTCTTTTTCCTTTAATTTTTCAGCAACTTCTTTTGACTTATCACATGGAATGGATATAAAAAATCCACCAAAATATGGTAGGTGAATAAGGTCTACTTCTTTTGAATTTTCTACAAAAGCTCTAGCCCTTTTTTCAATCAAATGTCTATTAGCTTTAAGCTCATCCTCATAAGCTTTTTTCTTTTCTTCATCATTTTCTATATCAACTAAGATATTCATCCCAGCATGGGTTATATTTGACCAGATAGACCTGTTTGAATGTTTCATCGAATCAAAGGCTCTGTTTGCAATATCTTCATTTGACGAAATGATTATACAAGCTCCTGCTCTGATGCCATAAGCTGTATAAGATTTACTCATAGAATAAGCAACTGTTGTTATAATGTTTTTTGGTAAGGATGAGAATTTCTCAAAGAATTTCTTTTGAGATCCATCACTTGCAAATTCTATATAAGCAACATCAAGAAGTATAGAGATAAATTTATCAGCAACTGCTCTTTTCTTTATAACATCAAGTATTTTATCCCACATAGCATCATCTATGCTAAAACCTGTAGGGTTATTGGCAGGAGAGTTAAATACGCAAAGAACCCTATCTCTTTTCTCTAAGGCAAAGTCTAAAGTCTTGGTAAACTCTTCTAAGTTGAAATTAAAATCTTGATCTAAAAACTCATACGTTTTAAATTCTCTATCAAACTCTTCGCACATAGTTTGATAAGCTGGCCAATACCAGTTTGGACAAATTACATAATCGCCTTGGTTTAAAAATGTCCAAAAACTGTGTCTAATAGCTCCAGTACCACCAGCAGTTGCAATAGCCTTTATGTAAGCGTCTGGTTTATAAGACCCAAAGCAGTTATCAACTAATAGGTCAAGGTATGCCTGATCTCCCTCAATTGCAGCATAGCTTGCTATTGAATTTTTATCCATATCTTTTAATGTATCATACACACTATCAAAAGCAACTAGATTTCCATCATCATCTATTAAAGTACCAAGGGTTGAGTCTATTACCCTATCTCTTCCCTTTTCTTTTATAGCTTCTTTACATTCTTTATTTACTTTAAATATTTCATCTTCAAGTCTTGGCCACCTTGCATGGTCTGCTATAATATCTTTTCCCACAATATTTCCCCTTATTATTATTTTAGATATTGTATCACTTTTTGATACTTTTTTAAAGAAAATAAAATTATATAAAAAAAGCAAGAATACTGGGTATCCTTGCTTACTATTAATAATTTGTTTTTTCTTTAACTTTAGTAGCCTTACCTTGACGACCACGTAGGTAGTTAAGTTGTGCACGACGTACTTTACCACGTCTTGTTACTACTAATTTTTCAATTCTTGGTGAGTTATAAAGGAATGTTCTTTCAACACCAACACCATAAGAAATTCTTCTTAGTGTAAATGATTTGTTGATGCCACCTTCTTTGATTTTTAAAACTGTACCTTCAAAGTCTTGAAGTCTAGTTTTTTCACCCTCTTTTATTCTGTATGATATTCTAACTGTATCTCCTACGTTAAAGTCAAATTGGTCTTCACGTAAGTTTTCTTGTTCAATTTTTTTAATTAAGTCCATTTTTATTCTCCTCTCTTAGGAATTTTTCATATAAGTCTGGTCTGACTCTTTTAGTTTTTTCTATTGCTGATTTTCTATTCCAAGCTGCAATTTTTTTATGGTCCCCACTTAGTAGTTCTTGAGGTACCATATAGCCATTAAACTCGCGTGGCTTGGTAAATTCATCCTGCTGCAATAATATATTGTAATGTGAATCTGTAACTAAGGATTCTTCTTTACCAACTACTCCTTCTATAAATCTTGCCATAGAGTCTATGACAACCATAGCTGGGATTTCTCCACCAGTTAGAACATAATCTCCAATTGAGATTTCATAATCTACATAGTGGTTGGTTATTCTTGCATCTATACCTTCATAGTGGCCACAAATTAATATAAGATGTTTAATTTCTGCAAAGTCGATTGCTAATTTCTGATTGAATTGAGATCCTGCAGCAGACATATAGGCTACCTTGGATCCAGGTTTTTTTACAGACATTAAAGCATCATATATAGGCTGTGGTCTCATCAGCATTCCTGCTGCTCCACCATATACTGTATCATCTACATGGTTGTGCTTATTGTTTGAAAAATCTCTTACATTTACAAATTCTAGTTCTAATAGTCCTTTTGAAATAGCCTTACCTATTACTCCATAAGTCTTTAAAAACTCAAAACTTTCTGGAAATAGGGTCAGAATGGTTATTTTATTCATAGTCACTAAAGTTTTCTACTTCTATAAAGCCATTTTCTATATCAATATTTTTTACAGTAGCATTTAAGGCTGGAACGTAAATTTCATCTTTATCTGTCTTTATAACGTAAACATCGTTTGGGTAGACTCCTGTAATTACATCTGTGATTTCGCCTACTGTTTGCCCGCAGCTTTTCACATCTAGTCCAATAAGGTTAAAAACATAATACTCATTATCATCTAGCTCACCTAAATCAGAATCTTCTATGGTTATATCTTTGCCCACAAATTTTAAAACATCATTTATATCATCATATTCCAAAAATTTGATAACCTTTAGTCCCTTTTGATCAAAGGATGATTCTACAGTGACTTCTTTATCTTCTATGAGTAATTTTGCCCCGTTTTCAAATCTTTTTTCATAATCACTTAGGCTTTTTATTTTAAGATTTCCTCTTACTCCATGAGTTGTTACTATCTCTGCTACTGTAATTCTCATATTTTTATATTTACCTTAACATTTTCTTTTATAGCTGCTGATCTTGCTATAGTGCGGATTGAGTTTATAATATTTCCTCTTACTCCTATTACCCTTCCTTTATCAGATTCAGCTACATGGATAATAATGTTAACTTCGCCGTCGTTACGACTTTCTTCGATCTCTACTTGATCTTTTTCTTCTACAAGTTCTTTAACTATTGTTTCAACTAATTCTTTCATAGTCTTAAGCTAGAACATCATTATCATTGAAAAGTTTTTCAACTATTGATGTTGGTTTTGCACCAGTTCCAACCCAGTATTTTGCTCTTTCGTTATCGATTTTAAATTCTTTTGGTTGGCTTACTGGATTGTAATATCCGATTTCTTCGATAAATTTACCATCTCTTGGGCTTCTGCTATCTGCTACTACAACTCTGTAGAATGGTTTTTTCTTTTGTCCCATTCTTTTTAATCTAATTTTTACTGCCATTTTTACTTCCTTTCATTTTAGCATTTGAAACAAATTTAATATTTATTAATAGTATCTATCTACTAAAAAGGAAATTTTGGCATCTTTGGCATTCTCATGCCTCTGCCTTTTTTACCTTTACCTTGCATATTAGAAACTTGTTTCATCATTTTTTTCAGTTCTTTAAACTGTTTTAAGAGTTTATTTAACTCTTTTACATCAACTCCAGATCCTTTTGATATACGATCTTTACGGCTTTTTCCAATCATTTCTGGTTTTGCTCGCTCTTCTGGTGTCATAGAGCTTATTAAAGCTTCTATTCTTTCAAAGCCTAAATCATCTACATTGATTTGCTTAAGCATCTTATTATTTACACCAGGTATCATTGCAAGTAAGTCTTCTAGTGGACCCATATTTCTGATTTGGTTAATTTGTTCCATAAAATCATCTAGGGTATAGGTTTGATTTCTCATCTTTTCTTCAAGCTCTTTGGCATTTTGAAGATCAATTTGGGCTTCTGCTTTTTCTATTAAAGATAAAACATCTCCCATACCCAGAATCCTATTTGCCATCCTATCTGGATAGAATGGTTCAAGGTCTTCTAGTTTTTCTCCTACACCGACAAATTTTATTGGTTTTCCAACTACTTGTCTAATGGATAAAGCTGCTCCACCTCTAGCATCACCGTCAAGCTTGGTGAGTATTACACCTGTGATGTCCAGATATTCATCAAATGTTTTTGCAACATTTACTGCTTCTTGACCTGTCATCGCATCTACTACTAGAAGGATTTCGTCAGGTTTGGTTGCTTCTTTGATTTCTTTTAGCTCTTCCATCAAATCAGTATCTATTTGGAGACGACCTGCGGTATCAAGGATGACCGTATCGTAGTTATTTAAACGAGCATAATCTCTAGCCTCTTTTGCAGTAACTACTGGGTCTTGCTTACCTTGTTCAAAAACAGGAACTCCTGCCTTGTTACCAACTACTTTTAATTGATCTATAGCTGCTGGTCTATAAATATCTAGGGCAGCTAGCATTGGGTTTCTGTTTTCATTTTTTAATTTATATACTAATTTACCTGAGTGAGTGGTTTTACCAGAACCTTGAAGACCTACCATCATAACCATATGTGGCGTGCTGCCTTTAAGATCTAGTTTGGAGTTTTCTTTTCCCATCAAATTGGTTAGTTCTTCATTTACGATTTTAACTACCATTTGACCTGGGCTTAGTGACTGCATGACATCTTCACCTAATGCACGCTCTTTAACTGTTTTTACAAACTCTTTTACAACTTTGTAGTTAACATCAGCTTCAAGAAGTGAAAGTCTTATCTCTCTCATTGCACTATCGATGTCTTTTTCTGTTAATTTTCCTTTTCCGGTTAGGTTACCAAGGGTTTCTTGGAGTCTATCGGATAGGCCTTCAAACACCATATTATCACTCCCTAAATTTTTTCAATTTCTTCTGTTATTTTTTCAATTGCTTGTTCATAATTTGAACTTTCCATCAGCTCTCTTATACTCATAAGAGCATCTTTGAGCCCCTCTTTTTTTTCTAGCAAAGAAAGCTCATCTTCAAACTCAAATAATTTGTCAACTGAACGAGTCATCATATCAGATATTGCCTGCTTGGATTTGTTGTTATTATCCGCAATTTCTTGTAAGGATAAATCCTCGTTATAATAGCAATTTATAACATCACGTTGTTTTTCATTTAGTAATGGTCCATAAATGTCGAATAGTTCGGCCACTTTAACAATTTTTTCCATAATGCTCCACTAATATTATTGTAATTTTCAACAAATTACCTAGTCAAGTTTTTTACTTGACCTATGCATTATACAACGAATTTATAGGAGTGTCAAGGAAATTTCTTGACCGTGAAACGATTAATTTTTGATCAACAAAAAAGCCTACTATGTTATATAGTAAGCTTTCTTTTTATTATGGCATATTTGAAAAAGGATTTAGACTTCCTCTAGTGTTTTGATCTGTTTCTACTTTATTTTCTGGACTAGCTTCTTTGTATTGATCAACATTTGAAGAATCTATAGAAAAGGTAAAGTCAAGTGTTTGTTCTTTGCCATCTCTTATTATAGTAATTTTTGCACTTTCACCCACCTGATAGTCAAGTAGAACTTTTCTAAGGGATGCCATGTCAGTTACTTTTTTGTCATCAATAGCAGTTATTACATCTCCCTTTTCAAAAACTCCATTTTCATCAAAGTCACTAAATACATAAACGCCTTCTACATCTTCTAGTAATCCCATATTAGCTTGTGGGAATTGTCTAAAGTAGTCTAGGGATTGTCCAGTTATACCAAGGTAAACTGAATTATATTCTCCATTTTCAATAATTTTATTTATTACATTTTTTACAGTATTTATTGGAATAGCAAAACCAATACCATCACTATTACCTGCCTTAGCAGAGTTTATGCCTATTTGTTCTCCTTTTGAATTTAGTAAGGCTCCACCTGAGTTACCAGAATTTATAGCAGCATCAGTTTGCATTAACCCATCCATTTGAGCACCATTTTGAAAATTAACTGTACGGTTAAGACCTGATATAATTCCACTAGTTACTGTGGATTGAAGTTCAAAACCAAGTGGATTTCCAATAGCAACAACCCTATCGCCAACACCCACATCATCACTATCAGCTAGTTTCATAGCTGGAAGATTATCCTTTTCTACTTTTAATATAGCTAGATCAAGGGTAGAATCATTCCACACAAGTTTTGCAGGTGTAGTTGTACCATCGTTAAATAAAACACTTATATCACTAGCTTCACCATTACTTACAACGTGGGAGTTAGTTAATATATATCCATCACTAGATACAATAGATCCAGAGCCAATACCTTCTACATAACCTGATTGAGGTCCAAAGTATGTTTGCTGGGTCACTTGTGATTTGGTAGTTATACCAACAACACTATCTATAGATTTTTTAACAACTCTAGATTCCATAGATTCCTCAGCATCTTTAGAGTCTAAGTTGCCTATGCTCTTATCAATTTCTTTTTTAGAAACCTCAGATTCACTTTTTTGCTCAGTTTTCGGAGCTTCAACTGGGTCAGGAGTGGAATTTTCATTCTCCTTTGCCCCAAAACCACTAGTTAACAAAAACACCAAAAGCCCACCAATCAAAGCCCCAGCAAGAGCAGATAAAAAAGATGAACCTGATTTATTACTATTTTCTCGCCTATTAGACATAAATTTATTCCTTTCTATAAATATTAATATTTATTTGTATTAATATCATACTCCAATTAGTGTTAAGAAGATATAAAGGCTTTAAAGTTACGGGGGTTTTGTTCGTAATTAAAAATCACCTCCGTATGGGAGGCGACTAAAATTTAATAATCTTGACCTAAAAAGATATTGAAAATTGTATCATGGTAGATAAGATTATTATTTGATCCTAGGATTTTTTTATTTATTCTATAATTACAGATATATTATCACCGTCAGAATGTTATTGTCAAAATTTATTTGTAGAAGATTTTATCTTATAAATTATAAAAAACTATATTAAGTAAATGTTATTACGAATATTTCTTACATATATTATATAGATAAAAAAATGAAATGCTCTCAAATATTTAAAGCATTTCATATTATAATATTATAATTACTATATTTTATGAGGATAAAAGTTTATAAAAAAACTATTCTTCTACTACATAGTCAAAATCTTCTTCATTGAAATTTTTATCATCTCCAGGATAAGTTATACTTATCTTATCTGTCTGGTAAAGATATTTAGCCATAAAACTATAATAATATGACGAATCCGCCTCTTTCATTTTGATCAGTATATTTTTATCTTTGAAATTAGCTACTTGCAACTCTTCTAGTCTTTTTCTTTTTTCTAGTCTTGGAGCGATATTTACATCTTCTATAATATTTTTTATTGTCCCCATAGATGAATAAAGCATAAATATTGATATGGCAAAGGCTGTAAGCATATCATTTTCAAACTCAAGCCAATAAAAACTAATCATTACTAGATAAATCCTAATGGTTAAAACATACCTAGGGTAACCTGCAATGTCTAAGGCTTCAGATGTTGGCATAGAAAATATATACATAAAATAATTTCCGACCTGGTAAAGAAAATAGGTTGTAAGAACAAAAATAAAAATTTTTTTAATTTTCTTATCCCTCTTGTTAATAAAATATGAAACAATAAGAATAACTAATAATATCAATACGAATCTTTCAGATAAAAAACTTTCAAGAAATTTTCTACTTATTTGAATTATAATACTTGTATCCTTTTCCAATAAAATCTCGCTGTAATTTTTAAGGCTCATATTATGCTTACCCAAATTAGTAAAGTTGAGTTTTAAGTGTAGGTTCCATGAAATTTTTGCAAATAAAAAAACAAGAGTCCCTATTGCTGGAATAACTTTATCTATCTTTGCGTATCTTTTGTATAGATAAATAAGTAAAATAAGGACAAAAAATATAGCTGAGTTCTTAAGCAAGGTTAAAGATATAATCATCGGAATACAAGCATAAAGATACTTTTTTTCCTCTGAAAAATCATAAGTTGTAGCATAGGCTAAAATAGCAAATCCACTTGTAGCTAGCAAAGTATCTACTAGCAAAGTAGTAATTTGAGGACTATTCATAAAAATATAAGAGATAAATATGAATAAAACTGGATATAAAAATTTATTATTTCTAGCTTTTTCAAATATAACATAGTAGCCTGATAAAATTGCAAAAGCGTTTGCTATAAGCGCTAGATTTTCTCTAAAACCTAATGGTCTAACAAGGCCATATATAAAGTATACAGACATTTGTGGATATGATTTAAAGCTAATTATTTTATCATAAGATCCATTTAGTCTATCATTTTCTAATATAAACTTACTAATTAGCCCCCAATGACTAAAATCATCATAATGAATAAACTTTTTATTATAAAGATATATTATAATTAAAATAGCAATCAAGAAAAATATTATGTATTCCCTAAGTTCCAAGAAAGTCCCTCTTTTTTTAATCAAATAACCTGCACATAATATAGCAAAAATGAGATGGAATAAATAAACTCCAACTAGCATTTGATTTGCTAAAGCTAAGATGTACACAAAACTTGAAAGACTCGTAAAGTATAAAAAAGGAATAAAGTAAGTCCTTAAATTCAATTTATCCTTAGTTATTACAGAAAACCCCATAAAACTTGTTAATTCCATTAATATGGATAAAATCAACATTATTTTTCTCCCTTAAAAATATATTTATTTTGTATATTAAAAGATACAAGAAAGATTATTGTATCTACAAGGAGTTTTATGAAGCTTGCATTATAGGATACTTTTTTAATTATAAAATCAACAAAGAAAGCAGACATAAACATTTGTATTGACCATAGGGTAAAATATTTTATTGCTTTATCCTTGCTCTTAAATCCAGCTTGATCAGAAAAAACAAGCTTATCATTGATATTAAAATTAAAAATACCTGATATAATCCTAGCTATAATAGTAGATAGCCAAATAATTCTTGAACTACTAAATATTAAATCATTAAAAACCTTGGTTAGGATTGTGAAAATTCCTATATCAACAATAAAAGATGATAAAGATGCAAGGATAAACTTAAAAAAAGTCCCTAACATAATTTTATAGATTTTAAATGAATCAACTATCGGATTAAAGTGAGTTTCACTATTATTATCAAAATATATAGTTTGTATTGGTATTTCAATTAATTTTTTGTTATTTTTGGTAGAATTAATAAGCATATTAATCTCAAATTCAAATCTTTCACCAGGAATATCTAAGAAATCTTTTAAAAAATCATTAGGTATTGCTCTAAGTCCAGTTTGAGTATCATTTATTTTCTGAGAAAACATTAGTTTATACAAAAAACTAGTAGCCTTATTGCCAAAAGATGATTTAAAAGGAACATTGTCTTCATTAAAATTCCTTGATCCCAAAAACATTATATTAGCTGAGTCTATCTTTGCAGTAGAGGCAATATTATATACATCCTTTGCTTTATGTTGACCATCAGAATCCACAGTTATAACATAGGTAAAATTTTCATATTCATTTAAAATATAGTTAAAAGCATTTTTTAAAGCCCTACCCTTACCCAAATTTTTATAATGCCTAAAAACATCCAAACCTTCATTTTTTAAATTCTGAAAATATTCATTATAACCTTGTCTACTATCATCATCAACTAAAAGTATCCTAGTAAATCCATAATCTTTAAGATCCTTAATATAGGAAGTTAGAATTTCCTTTGGTGGATTTAAAGCAGGAATTAAAATTATAAATTCTTCCATTTATTCCCCTATCAATATGTCGTCGTTACAATTTGCGTAACAAATAAAAAAATAACCCCTCACAATCATTGTAATTGCAAAGGGTTAAAAGAAATTGGCGTGCCATTGAGGATTCGAACCCCAGGCCTTCTGGTCCGTAGCCAGACGCTCTATCCAGCTGAGCTAATGGCACAAATAATTGTTTTCATGCGCTCTAGAAACTTACGATTCTTTCACTAAGTTCTTTTAATTCGATACGCTCATCTCAAAGTTTTCAGATGCTATGCATCTAAAACTCAAGTTACTTGGAGCGGGTGAAGGGAATCGAACCCTCGCAACCAGCTTGGAAGGCTGGGGCTCTACCACTGAGCTACACCCGCATATTAAAAAATCACCAAACCAAACATCGACTGTTCGGGATATCTGGTGATATTGTGGAGCGGATGACGAGATTCGAACTCGCGACCCTCGCCTTGGCAAGGCGATGCTCTACCACTGAGCCACATCCGCATAACTAACATAATAATTTTATAAAATTTAAATGGCGACCTGGATGGGATTCGAACCCACGACCTCCGCCGTGACAGGGCGGCATTCTAACCAGCTGAACTACCAGGCCAATAACAAGCCTCTATAGCTAATGAATAACCCTTCACAGAATAATTTTTCTAAACAAAAAATTAAACTTCCAAGGATAATAATCATTAAGCCAGGTAGACTTATTTGGAGCTGATGATAGGACTTGAACCTACAACCTATTGATTACAAATCAATTGCTCTGCCAATTGAGCTACATCAGCGTGCCTTATGTAAAGGGTTGGGCTAGGGCAAAATTTATACCCTAGGGTTTATTTAACTAGCCATATATCATCGTGTTAACACCCTGCGACCATTCCGAGCAGGACTAAACACAATATAATCAAGCTAATTCTTATATGGTGGAAGTAACAGGGCTCGAACCTGTGACCCCCTGCTTGTAAGGCAGATGCTCTCCCAACTGAGCTATACTTCCATATGAAATTATAGTTTTTATTATAAGATAACTATTCTATAATCTCTGTCGGCTCGCTGACAAAGTTTCTATGAAACTTTGAAACGCCGCGACATCTGACCTTCATTCCATTTGCGTTGCAAATGGTGATAGGTCATTATGGTGACCCTACCGGGATTCGAACCCGGGATACCACCGTGAAAGGGTGGTGTCTTAACCGCTTGACCATAGGGCCTTATATATATTTTGGTGACCCCATCGGGATTCGAACCCGAGAACCCGCCGTGAGAGGGCGATGTCTTAACCGCTTGACCATGGGGCCAAAGATTAATAAGGATCACTCTATTGAAAATCTCAACAGAGTAAAAGATATTAAAAAATGGTAGCGAAGGACGGACTTGAACCGCCGACACTCCGGGTATGAACCGAATGCTCTAGCCAGCTGAGCTACTTCGCCATATAATAATTATTTTATAGTAAAATTAACCTATTATATATTTTATTTAAAAATGGTTGCGGGAGCAGGATTTGAACCTACGACCTTCGGGTTATGAGCCCGACGAGCTACCAAACTGCTCCATCCCGCGTTAGTTAAAACTTGCTCTTTTGCAATATTTAAGTGATTTAAATGCACACTAGTAAATTAATAAATTTTACCTATACTATATTAAAGCATACTCACCTAATTGGCGCTCAGGGTGGGATTCGAACCCACGACCTGCCGGTTAACAGCCGGATGCTCTACCACTGAGCTACCTAAGCATATATCTATACTTAATCTAATTTAATATTTTTTCATTTAATACTCTACTAGCCAATGTGGCTAGTATGTATTAGATGTTTAGCGACTTCCTACTCTACCGGGAGGTCACCCTCCGAGTACCATCGGCGTTAGTAAGCTT